>ERZ778516.235-NODE-235-length-48029-cov-5.612624_pt1 | contig 48029 bp, 35 predicted proteins | sample MGYA00510342_ERZ778516 | MGnify/ENA primary metagenome ERZ778516 (study PRJEB29527, sample SAMN07138961) | mouse gut metagenome | material: feces | host: mouse | place: China:Nanjing | collected 2016-01-25 ...
TCCTGAGCCAGGATCAAACTCTCGTTAAAAATCTCTGGTCAAAATGACGTCTAGCCATGTCATCAATCGAAGATTGATGACCCAATATAATCAGTCAAAGACTGATTGTTATTTTGCTTTTACCATTTTTTAAAACCATTTTTACTGTTTTTTTGGAAATCTTCTATAAAGAAGATGTTCGCTGAAAATTATTTTGAAATTTTCAGGGATGGTTTATGATTCAGTTTTCAAAGTTCATTTTTGTTGCTGCTCTTCTTTCTCATCGACAGCTTGTACAGTTTATCATACTTAAAAGTACTTGTCAAGAACTTTTTTAAATTTTTTTGAAAAATTTTTAATCAACTGCTTTCAAGCGACAGCTTAAATATAATAACACTTCTTCCAAATCTTGTCAACAGTTTTTTTTAATTATTTTTTTCCTTTCACTCATGTCCAAAAAACACCTTATATCTCTTCCCTTTTCTTATGTCATATACAATATTTTGTATTTGTTTACAGCTCTTACATTCATATCTATATTCCATATAAATGCAATCCTCTGGAACCAGATTCAAATGAAATTCCTTATTGATACACCTCCTGCAGTTGTGACCTAAAATATACTGTTTCAAAAACTGATATTTCATTTTATTATTTTCTCCTTTTTCTTTCATAAGCAATGATTTTACAAATTTCCTGTTTCACTGAAACATAACCACAAACTAAAATATATTGTCATGTTTGTCCGTAAATATCCATTTTATAATTAATTTATTATAACATGTTATATGCTTAAAGCCAACTGTTCAGAATATTTTTTATGCTTAAAAATATATAATAATATATAATTTCTGCTAAAATATAAACAAACTTGTTAACATAATGAAAGACAATCAGCAAATCTTATATTCCCTCATTATCAAACTGAGGAATAAAACTTTCTTTTGCGGTATCTCCTTCCTGAATAAATCCTCTCTCCACTCCGATTTCAACTGCATAATCCACTACCTCCTCATACTCCTTTTCTGTTACTTTTCGCATTAGTTCCGGATATTTGTCAAGTTGATTCACAGGGGTATACTGATTCAAAATGCTGATAAATACGTTATTTCCATAGGTATCATAAATATATTTCACAATATTCTTAGAATCTTCTGTTGCCTCTGGCAGCACAAGATGCCTTATAATTACTCCCTTTTTTATAAGAACAGTTTCTTCTTCCTGATATTCTATATTTTGCAAATACTCTCCCTCTCTGTAAAACACCAGCATTCCTACCTGCCGAAACATTTCTTTTATGGCAGCCGCAGCCGTAAAAAAATAATCGGAAGTATTGGAATACCTCTGGCTTAACTGAGCAGACATATATTTCAAATCAGGCAGATACACATCTACAAGTCCCTCAAGAAGTTTTAGGACCTCTGCTTTTTCATAGCTTCCGGTATTGTAGATAATCGGCAGATTTAAATTTTCCTTTTTTGCTCGAATCAAAGCTTCTCTAATCTGTGGAATATAATGAGTAGGAGTAACAAGATTGATATTATTTGCACCCTTTTCCTTTAATTCAAAAAAAATTTCCACCAGCCTTTCTATGGAAATTTCTTTTCCACTTTTTCCAATAGCTATGCTATGATTCTGACAATAAACGCATCCAAGTGGACAGCCGGAAAAGAATATAGCACCTGAACCATTTTTTCCTGAAATCACAGGTTCTTCCCACATATGAAGAGCAGCTCTTGCTGCAAAAATACGGTTATCCATTTTGCAGTATCCCATCTTCCCACTATTCCTGTCTGCGTTGCAGTTTCTTGGACATAGTATACAGCCCATATTACATCTGCCTCCTTACAATCGTATACTCATTTCCAAATCTGAAATATGGGCAGCCATTTACTCTATTCATTATAAATCTTGCCATTTCATCTTCGTCAAGGTCCATCTGACAGATATAACATTCATAATCTTCATCATATTCATAATACATACACATTTCACAAGTTCCCTGTTCCTTTTTTTCCGACATAGCTTCCTCTTTTCTTTGCCAAAATGCCTGAATGTCATGCATTGCATTTTTCTTTCTATTATATCTGTTTCCGTTCTATACGGCAAGCTTCATTCACAATTTTTTAAGAGCATCATATACTATTCTATGAACGATTTTTCTTTCGTTTTGATTATCATCAAGTGAGGAGGCCCTGCATGTCTCTCTGTATATCGATTGCAGGCGGTGATTCCCGCCAGTTTTATATGCTGTACAGACTTATAGAAAAGCTTTCCGAAAACAACATTTCTTATTTTATAAAATGCTATCAGATTAATTTCCCTGCAAATGAATTTAAAAATTTGATAGAGACAAATCCTGACAATATTATGCTCTGTGACAGCATATGGGATTTATTGAAGGACTGCGATATTCTGATTGGTCCTGTTCCCTTTACCAGAGACGGCATAAATATGTTTGCCGCCGATAAATTCCCAAAAACTGCCATTTCTGATATTATAAAACATTCTGAATATCCAAAGGTCATAATCGGGGGAAATATTCCAAAATATCTGATAAATGGAATGTCAGATTTTCCTGTATTATTTAAAGATATTATGAAAGATAAAGTATTCGTAAAAAAGAATTGTGCGCTCACAGCCGAAGGGCTGTTGAAATATGTAATTGAAAATACTTTCTGTTCCATAGAAAACGCAAAGATTTTGATTGCTGGATACGGCAGATGTGGCAGGGCGATTGCAGATAAATTATCAGTGCTTGGCGGTCACATATCAGTTTATGATAATGACTCTGTGCAAAAAGAAGGAGCAAAAAATCAGGGATATTCTTTCTGCGATATTAACGCATATATGGATACTCCTGCTGATTTTAATTTTATTATAAATACCGTTCCTTCTCCTGTGTTTAAAGCACCATTTTTAAGAAAATTAAACAGAAATTGTGTACTTTTTGATATTGCTTCTGCACCCGGTGGATTTGACAGCGATGTCTGTCAGGGGCTTGCTCTGAGGGTAATTAAGTGTCCCGGCATTCCGGGAAAAACAGCTCCTCTCAGTTCAGGCATCGCACAGGCAGAAAGCATTTTTGATTTTCTAATTTATAAGGAATTGCTTCACGAATTTCCTGTAATGTAGCCCTAAAGGGCAGCTATTTCTCGAACAGAGTGTAGAAAAGCTATGAAAATATATACTTTTAAAAGCACTTTGTTTTAAAAAAACAGAAAGGAACTTATATTATGAAACATTTATTTGAAGGTAAAAATATAGGAATTGCAATGACCGGCTCTTACTGCACATACGAAAAAACCTTTGCTGCCATAGAGGCATTAAGAGATACCGGTGCGAATCTGATTCCTATTTTTTCATTTAATGCTGCTTCTACGGACAGCAGATTTGGGACTCATAAGGATTTTATAAAAATAGCGGAAGAACTGACCGGAAAGACACCAATTCTGACAATTCCCGATGCGGAGCCGATTGGTCCAAAATCAATGCTTGATATTTTAGTAATTGCCCCATGTACCGGCAATACTCTTTCGAAGCTGGCGAATGGCATTTCTGATACTCCTGTTTTAATGGCGGCCAAGTCACATCTTCGAAACAACAAACCTCTTGTGATTTCTCTTTCCACAAATGATGCACTTGGTATGAATTTGAAAAATATAGGCATACTTCTTAATACAAAAAATATTTATTTTGTGCCATTTGGTCAGGATAATTACAGAACGAAGCCAAATTCCATGATTGCGCATGTGGAGCTTCTTCCTGATACCATAGAACTTGCTCTGCAATATAAACAGCTTCAGCCTGTAATTAAAAGCCATATATTAATCAAGGAATGATGCAAGGAATGATGCAAGGAATGAATGGTGGCAAGGAGAGTTAAATTAAACTTTTTAAACCGAGCAAATTAAAATTGAGAAAGAAAGGTGATGTAAAGTGTGCGGAATCGCAGGATTTTATCAGACCGATTTTGATTTTACAAAATCAGATGAATTTCTGCCACGCCTTGAAAGCATGAAGAACAGCCTTTTGCACAGGGGGCCCGACAGCAATGATATATTTTTATCAGCTCATGCGGGCCTTGCCCATGCAAGGCTTTCAATTATTGACTTAAAAGGCGGCAGACAGCCAATGAAAAAAGGAATAAAAATAAGAAATAATGCAAGGAATCATACAGGGAATCAGATACGCACTGCGGTTATTTCCTATAACGGTGAAATTTATAATTCTTTAGAATTAAAAAGATATTTGACAAAATACCGCTTAAACTGGAGTACGACAAGTGATACAGAAATTATTATTAATGGTTATCTGGCAGAAGGACTTTCCTTTTTTCAAAAATTAAATGGTATTTTTGCATTTGCCATTTATGACGCCCGTGAGGACTGCATGATTCTTGTGAGAGACAGACTTGGTGTGAAACCTCTTTTTTACTGTGAAACAAATAAAATGCTGATATTTGGCTCTGAACAAAAAGCTTTGTTTGCATATGGCATAAAACCGGCGGCAGATAAAGTGACATGGGGTGAAATCTTTGGCACTGGTCCTGCACATACTTTGGGAAATGGGGTTTTCAGCGGTATTTCGGAAGTTCTGCCGGGGCATATGATTGTAGCAAAGGGCAATGGCAAGGATTTTTCCTGTAAGGATATGACTTACTGGAGGCTGACTGCAAAAGAACATACAGATTCTCTTTTGGAAACAGAAGAAAAGGTAAGTGCTCTTGTCTATGACAGTGTAAAATGGCAGATGGTATCTGATATCCCTATTTGTACGTTTCTTTCAGGAGGTCTCGATTCGAGTCTTGTCTCTGCTATCTGCGCCAAGGAGCTAAAAAAACAGGGAAAGACTTTAAATACTTATTCCTTTGATTTTGTCAATAATGACAAAAATTTCAAAGCAAATGCTTTTCAGTCCTCGCAGGATAGACCTTTTGCAGAAATTATGGTGAAACATATCGGGAGTAATCATACTTTTCTGGAATGTAATAATGTGATTCAGGCAGATTATTTGTATAAAGCCGTAGATGCAAGAGATATTCCTTGTATGGCGGATGTGGAATCTTCTCTTTTATATTTTTGCAGTGAGGTTGCAAAACATCAAAAGGTTGCGATTACAGGGGAATGTGCAGATGAAATATTCGGCGGATATCCATGGTTTCATAAAAAAGAAATGTTTGAAAAAAAGAGCTTTCCATGGAGCCATGATATGTCTGCAAGAACCTGTCTGCTAAAAGATGAATTTATAAATGAGATAGATGCACAAGGATATGCGCAGAAAGTATATAATGAATCTATTGCTGAAACACCTGCACTTGCGGGAGAAGATTCTTTTGAGGCAAGGCGGAGAGAAATTTCATGGCTGAATATACGCTGGTTTATGATGACATTATTAAACAGAATGGACAGAACCAGTATGTATTCTGGTCTGGAAGCAAGGGTACCTTATGCAGACCACCGGATTCTTGAATATGTATATAATATCCCATGGGAAATGAAGTGTCATGAAAATGTAACAAAAAGCCTGCTGATTGCTGCCGGAAAAAATCTGCTGCCGAATGAAGTGCTTCACAGAAAAAAGAGTCCTTATCCAAAAACCTATGACCCGGAATATGAGTACCTTTTAAAATCAAGAATGTTGGATATTTTATCTTCACCAAATGAGCCGATTCATTCAATTATAGATAAAGAAAAGGTAATTTCTTTTATGAATACGGATTCTGACTATGGAAGACCATGGTATGGGCAGTTAATGGCAGGACCACAGATGATTGCGTATATGCTGCAAGTAAATTACTGGATGAAGAAATATGGGATAAAATAGAGCAGATTTCATTCACTAATAAACAAAATATTTAACAGGAGATATGAATAAATATTACCATATCTCCTGTTAAACTAACAGCAGTTAAAACGGTGTCGGCTGATACTCGTTCCATTGGGGCTGAAATCTATTCTCAAAGAACTCGGTAAAAATATCTATACATTCTTCCATGGAGCACATTTTATAAACCAGATGTATTCCATCTTCCTCATCAACTCCAAGTTCGACTACAATCTCATCTTCTTCATTGTTATAGCTTGTCTGAACATAACGCACCTTATTCTGTGCCTCTGGTGAAGTAAGTACAAGAAACTGGTCCGGGGTATAATAGACATCCTCCAGATAATCCTTTATTTCATCTACTCCAAACTTTTGCAGAGTTTGCTCCTGATTTTGCAGAGTATATCCATTCTGTTTTGGTATCTTTTCAAAAACCATTCTGATGTCTCCTTTCATCCGCCTGATAATCTTTCATATTCTGTTTCATATTGATTTTTCTGCACAATAAAACAGTCCTTTTCGTTCCTCATATTTACCAACAGATAATCTCCCGCTTTTCCTCTTTGACAATTTCCATTCTCTTTATCCCAGTGATTTCTTAATCTGAGATTCTTTGTAAGCCTTTTTGCATAATAACAGGCAGTTTTATTTGAAATGCAGGCAGTTCCCGCAGAAATAATGTCAAAATTCTCATTTGTCAGTGTATTAATAAGCTTTGGCATATATTCTGCTTCAAGTGAAAACGGAAAATCGGCATAATGATAACATCTTTCAAATTCCGTTTTGTCTATCGCATGAACATATCCATTTTTATTAATCACAATATAGGTATCAAAGCTGATGTAAAAATTTAAATTTCCATCTATATGACGGATATAACATTCTGTTCCCTCCGGCATAATATCTGCCGGATTTATAACAAGATGCAGATTGGAAAGCTGTCTGCAACACTCCATATCCTGCGTGATAACAGGAGTTTTTGTGGTATCAAGAAATTCATAGCTGTCCATAAACTGTCCTGTTTTCATATAGATATAATTTTCTATGGAAGTATATCCACCAAGACTTTTTATTCTCTTTTTTTCAATAAATCCGCCTGCTTTGTTTGCATGACCTCCGCCGTTTCCGACTTTATCTGTTAGGAAAACAACAAGGTCCTCCGCTGTCACCCTCTCTCCGCAAGTACGCGCAGAAATACGATAGCCGTCGTTATCCTCCGCATATACAATACAGGTATCTACACTGTCAACCTGAATCAGAAGGTCGCTGACTACACCGAGCATATTTCTATCACAGGGATTGGAACGAATATAGGCAATGCGCTGTTCTGGATTATAATTATAACGAAGCAGTGCTACTGCTGCCGTTTCCAGCTCCGAAAGAGTAAAATTGGCATTGCGCATTTTGGTAAGAATATTTTTATCAATCTCCAGCTCATCTACCATATCAAAATCATAGGGATGCTCCATTTCTCCAAATTCATTTGTATCCATAAACAACCCATAATATAAAGCGGTTGACAAATCCTTGTTTTTCTTTAAATCATAGCCGCAGTCTTCCAGACATTTATATATTAAAGTAGCACAGCTTCCATAGGCACTTCGAATATCTGAATAGTCTGTTGTATGACCTGCATTTAAATGATGGTCTAAAACTGCAATTTTTTTAGCCGGAAATCTGGTCACATTTCCCTCCCCATATTGACAGTCTACACAGATAAGAAGCTCTGATTCAGGCATTTCACAGACATATTCTGCGGGAATATGAAGCTCCTCTATCATAATTTTTAAATTGCTTTTCATTTGGTTTGTTTTGCCGGAATAAATCATTCGGACATTTTTTCCAAGCTCTTTAAAATATGTATATACGCCAAAAGCAGAAGCTATGGCATCCGCATCAGGATTATCGTGACACTGGACTGTGATATTGTCATATTGCTGTAATTCTTCCAGAATATTTTTTCTTTGCATCTTAATTTTACCACCGTTTTTCAGTTTTTGTATACAAGGTGATTATAACATATAAATTCCAGTAAGACAACATATTTTGGTTATTCTCATAACTTGCTTTATTGTATGAAATTGAGAAAAACAGCGGACAGAATTTTGTTTTCTATATTACGAAAATATTTACTGAATGTGCCGGTATCTTAAGTACTGTTTCCTCTTCCTCCAATACAAAATCTTGAGTCTTTGGAGCTACTTTCTCTGGTTCTTCAAAGGAATTTTCATCGTCCAGCCGATATCCTGCCATTCTGATTAATTTTCCAGTCTTTTTCTTTCTTTCCATTCCATAAAGCCGGACCGTGGTTTCCTTTTCGGAATCTGAGAGATTAACTGCCTTTAAAATAACCGTTCCATCATTTTTTACACTTGCGGATGTATATAAAGGCTCCACAAGTACCGGTTTTAAGTCTACGTTATGATACTGTACTCCATCTACAAAGGTCTGAATATTCCTTCCGTCTACTTTAAGCTCAAGCTTATACACCCGATTCTGTTCTACTGAAAATGTATACTGTGCCAGACAGGAACCTCTGCCCTTGACCACCTCTGTCACCGCCATATCAAGATTCTGCCACGCTCCAAGCTCCCAGAACATTCTGTTTTTCTCATCCTGTTTGTTAAACTCCAGAAAGAAACCACTTTTACCGGTTAATTCCTTTGCATTCATACGGATTGTATATTTGCCGGAATCTATCTCTGCCAGAACTACATTTTTATTTTCTGCATTTACAAGCACATTATCAGGTCTGATTTCTTCTCCTGTTTCTTCATTCAAAATCACAATATCCGAGTATTCTACATCAGCATTTTTATAATCCAGAGCAATTTTTCCACCAAGTCTTGATTTTTCCGGCATAATATCCACAGGCTCTTCCTCAAAGCTTATCTTATTTTCCAGAAGATTGTCACCCTGATAATTCATAAACAGCTTCTGTACATAATAATTTGGCGTTCCATAAACCTGATGATTGTTATACCATATCATATCCGGTTTCCAGTTGACATAATCCACATGACAAAGCATAGGTGCATAACAGGCAAGCGCAACCTTTCCGGCATTTCTTTCCAGCCCTGTCATATAACCAGCCTCAACCAATGCATTATACCATGTATTTCCCCATGTAGCATATTCTCCCAGAAAAACCTTTGTATCATCTTTCTTAAAATTATCATAGCGGTGCTGATTTGCAATAAACCATTCTGGTGACATATAATAATGCTCATCAATCAAATCAGAATGATTTTCCCTTGCAGATTTCCAGCCTCTTTCATATTCTCCTCCTGCCGCAAACGGGCTTGCTGTATTAATAATTTTAATATCAGGATATTTTTCCTTAATTGCCTTATGAAATAATGGGTATCTCTCGAAAAACGGTTCACAGACTTCCTCATTTCCAATCCCAATATATTCAAGTCCAAAAGGTTTTTCATGTCCGAGGGATGCACGGATGCCTCCCCATTTCGTAGAACTGCTGCCATTTGCAAACTCGATTAAATCCAGTGCATCGTCAACCCACTCCTGCATTTCATCCATTGGAACAATTCTCTGATGATGAGGGTCATAACCGCCCGGAAGTACTGGTATCGGCTTTGCACCTATTTCCTCACAAAAACAGAAATATTCATAATATCCCAGTCCAAGCGTCTGGTTATAGCCCCAATTGCTTCTTCTTGCAGGTCTTGATTCAAGAGGACCAATTGTATTTTTCCAACGGTACATGGAATCTCTGTCCTCAGAATTTAAAGAGCCGTCATGAACCAGACAACCGCCCGGAAAACGCATAAATTTCGGCTTCATATCCGCTATCAGACTGGCAATATCATTTCTCATACCATTTTTTTTATTTTGAAAGGTATCTGATGGAAATAATGAGATAAAATCAAGAAATATTCTGCCTTCTCCCTCGGCAGTCATACATAATCTTGCTTCAAAATCCTCTGTCTCCGGCTCAAAACAAAGCTCATATTTTGTCCACTCATTGGTGAGTGCCACAGATTGCTCCTCATAAATATCTCCGGCTTTGCTTTTTAAAGATACTTTAATGCCTTTTTCCATATCCTTATCCCGCTTTGCATAGCAGGAAAAGTGATATTTTATCCCCTGCTTTAACGGAATACCGCTTCCAAATCCAAGATTCATGATTCCGGCCTGTTTTGCTGGATTTTTCAGCTCCATTACGAAATAATGAGGATTTTTCTGATTGACAGGATTTGTATCTTCAATAGAAAAAACTGCATTTTCTTCCGAGATTTTTTCCCATGCCGTGAAAGAATGATAGTTTCTGTTGTCGATTGGTGAAAATTCAAACGAGCGGTTTTGTATGAATTCCGCATATAAGCCGCCGTCGGCTGCGTGATTCAGGTCTTCAAAAAAGATACCGAACATATCGCCTATATCTTCTGTTTTGTTATCTGTCCAGATTTCCCATTTACTGCTCATAAAATTACCTCCTGATTTGTTTGGAATAGTATATATTTTGACGACATTATACTACAATGAAGCACGCGGATGCGTGCGCTGGTCATCAAACTTCGTTTGACGACATTATATCACCAATCAGAAAAATTTTACAGCGTTTCTTTTCTTTCTTTTAAAATTTTATATTTGTGTTCTTTTATCACCCTATCCACACAGCTCCTGCATAAGTTCGTGTACCGACATCATCTTATTTATCCGTCCCACATTGGCGCCGCAAAAAACAAGCCCGTTGTCTATATCTCCCTTTACCGCATCTGTCAGGGCTTTTGTAATACAATATGGCACTTCTGCCGGATTGCACTTTTCCAGACACTGATAGCACTTTTTAATTGTCTGTCTTGTCGTCTCCAGACTTTCAATAAATTTATTGCGAAGAGCACGCCCTGGCATGCCCACAGGACTTTGGACAATCTCAATATCTTCAGGCTTTGCATTTATATATGCCTGTTTATACTCTGGCGCTGCATCGCACTCATACGTAGCCACAAAACGGCTGGCAATCTGAACCGCATCCGCTCCCAGTGATAGCACATGCTCAATATCCTGTTTATCATAAATTCCACCTGCTACTGCTACTGGAATTTTACACTGATATCTGTCCTCATATTCCTTTTTGCAGGCAATGATTTTCTTTATTTCTTCCTCATAATTCAAATGTTCCATATCAGAAAGCTGTTCTCTGGAAAATCCCAGATGCCCTCCTGCTTTGGGACCTTCTATTACAAGCAAATCCGCTGTTTGATTATATTTTTTTGACCACATTTTCAATATGATTCTCGCTGCTTTTTCGGAAGAAACAATAGGCGCAAGCGCAGGAACATCCTCCTCTTTGCAGTGAAACTCTCCCGCTGCCTCTTTTACAATATCCGGCAAATCTACTGGAAGGCCCGCACCGCAGATAATCACATCCGCTCCGGCCTTCACTGCAGCCTTTACATGTTCTTTATAATGCTTTAATGCCACCATAATATTGACGCCTACAAGACCGGCTCCCTTTGCAATTTCCTTGGCTTTTCTTATATGCCTTTCAATTGCCCGAAGGTTACATTCTGCCTGATTGTTTTCAAATCCTTCCTCGTCATATCCAATTTGAGCAGTAGAAATAATACCTACTCCCTTTTCTGATGCCACTGCTCCCGCCAGAGAGGAACGACTGATGCCAACGCCCATTCCTCCCTGAATAACCGGATATTCTGCTGTCTTATTTTTAATGATAAGTTTATTCATTGTCTGTTTCACTCCTTATACTAGAAAGCATTTATATACTTTAGACCGCCAAACTGTTTGTGGCGGTTCAATATCTGTGCCGGATATTAGTATAAGCAATACCGTTTGTCATGTCAAGATATTATAGTAATATTTTACAGATTATAAAGATATAATTATTACTATATATAGTTTTAAATACTATATTGAAGTTGTCTGTTTGATTATCTCCATGCCTTGTCTATCTTTATACATTTGTAAAGTCCAGCCCGATTTTTTTCAAATTTCTTTCCGCGCTATATGCAATTCCTGTAATGCTTTGTATGCAACATTATTGCTTTTTATGAACAAGCCTGTTCAGAACAAAAAGGCTCAAAGCAAGCAGAGAAACAAAAATGTACAATATAAATCCTGTGATTATTGCATAAAAAAATGTAAGTTCTTCAGGTTCAACAAAACCATAAACAAATTCTCCCGTAAACCGACAGCGTATGTAGTCAAACAAAAAGTATACCATTATCATTATCGGTGCTGTTAGAACAAACCTCATTTTACGCCTTTGCTCATTGATAAAAAGCATATAACAGGATATAAAAACAATCGGATTGATGACATGCATAAAGAAAAATGCACCTTTGAAATTGAACTTATATACTCCAGTTAAACTTCCCATACAAACAAGGAATACCATAAATATACTTACAGCAACATTCAGATAAAATGTACTCAAAAAATTTTTCTTTTTTGTGATATTAAATATTCCATCTGCAAGCAAAAGCAATCCACCAATCGTATTTGATATACAAGTTAATTCAACTAAATATTCCGGTTGAGGAATGTAGCCGATTAAAACACATACAATCATTACCACTCCCACTATAATTTTAACTATATTTCTAATCATCTGATTTTACCCTCCAAAACTCCCAATTTTACGCTCTAAACAACTTCAAGACAAACAGGAATTATATATTTTTAAAGAGCTTTATTCTTTTTTCCTTACGAATACTAATAATGGTGTTGACAATACATAGCAGTATAAAAAGGCTCGTAAAATTAATCCAAATATCTCTATATGCTGTTTTCGCCAATTCCTCCCTTAGTCCACTAAACCAGACATATCCAAATGCTGATAATTGCGATGGCACATATGCAATAATATATCTAAAAATCAAAGGTTTAACGGGCAAATCAGTACACAGCTCAAATGCTGCAATACCAATCAAAAGAATAATGGCCCTGTCTAATTCGTGCCAATTACCGCTTGGGTCTTCATAAATACCATTACCAAGATATAAAACACTATTTAACAATGTTATTACAGTATATATTATCGAATAAACCGACACTATACCTATCCATTTTTTCTTATTCATTTTTTTCCTCCAATCCCAACGTTTCGTCCTGTTTCATTTTCAAACAGATACCAATTTATCACTGGTGTTATTATGTTTGATTGTCATTCTTCGGAAACAGACCTGTATCTCATGCCTAAAACTATTAAATAACAACTGCGGGTTTTTACCTTTTTTGGCATATCATATCCTCTCCTCTCTAATTTAAATTAATTGTTTTGAAACATATGTATTAAAACGATTGTTTTAATTATATGCAAAATAAATGTCTGTGTCAATAGATTTAAAAGAAAAATTTCAAATTTCTTTGTCTCTATTGTCCTTTCAAGGCTTGAAATACGGTTTTCTATTTCTTTTTTGGGTAACAAAGCAGCGGTAAATCTATTATGCAGATTTACCGCTGCTTTGTTAGTGCCTGTTATCATTCTTTTTATATTTTTTGATTTGTTGTATATTTATGTGATAATAATATATTTTCCACCCAAGCAGTAATTACTTTATTATCTAACACTGCCTGTACTTTCGCGGTGAACACCCTTTTATTTTCTTAAACTGTCTTGAAAAATGCTCCTGATTTTCATATCCGCAGCTTCTTGCAATCTCCAATACAGATTCATCTGTTTCGAGCAAAAGCCTTGCTGCATGTTCCACTCTTCCTTTAATCACATCCTGATTAAACGACACTCCAAAAAACGCCTTGTAAATATGCTGAAAATAAGAAGTGCTGATATTCAGTTTTTTGGCGGTTTCCCAAGCATTGTCTGGAACATATGCATAATTCAATATATCCCTTCTGATTTTTGTCAGCTCCTTCATATATTTATTGACTGCTACTCCTCCATTTACCGTCAGCTTATACAAATCGCTGAATTTATAAAATAATACGCTTGCTTTTTTGTCCATAATAATTTCATGCTGTTCTCCGGTATTGAAATATTCAACATATAAATCTCCAATCATATTTGTCACCGCCTTGCTGTCTACAAGCTTCATAGGTGTATCAAAAGGAATATCCAGCTTTTCAAAAAAATTATTATAAAAATCAAATTCCAGATGTATCCAGTCGTTGACGAAATCTCCCCCCATACTTCGATATACCTGCGGTTCTCCCTTTTTATACAGCAAAAAAGTATCTTCCGGAATCTGTCTGTATCTCCCGCCAAGCATAACCTCGGCAGGACACCGGAAGTAAATAAACAGATAATTTCCGTTACCTTCCAGCCGATTTACATCTATACCTCCAAAATTTGTAAAATGAAACCCCATTTGTGTTACATGAATCATAGGTTTACTTCCACCATCATTTCCTAATTATTATTTTTAATTATTTTAATATTTCTAAATTTTTCTTAAACCAAGCGAAATCATAGCTAAAAAAATCATATTTTAAGCTACTATCATCATAGACTTATCTTTTTAAATTCATTATAATAAATATTGTAACCACGAAAGTACAAGAGCTTGTTTCTCATTATCAAGCACATGTCTTTTTAACACTATTATAGCAAAAAAAATCAGAAAAGCAACTTATAGGAGGAATTTTATGCGAAAAAAAGAAATGAAGTTACTCAGCATACTTTTGTGTGCCTCTCTTCTCTCTGTGACTGGATGTTCAAAGTCCGATAAAGACGAAACACAGGACACTACCAAAAAATCAGCAACAGACAAACCGACACAGGCAGAAGAAGAAACAGAAACAAAGGCAGAGGTCTATGGAGAAGCCGGTCAGTTAGCCGCCTATGATAAGGAAAAGGCAAATTATACACTGGATATTGATTCTTCTGTCAAGGTACATGATATCAGCGATTTGCTTTACGGCATCTTTATCGAAGATATCAATTTTGCTGCAGACGGCGGCTTATATGCAGAAATGGTCCAGAACCGTTCCTTTGAATTTACCAGTCTTGCAGCAAATAATGAAAAGCACGCATGGTCAGATGTGGGAACTGTCACTGCCACTGTTACAAAAAATGACGCTCAGGGAGGTTTAAATGCAAATAATACCAATTATATGATAATTGAAAACACCTCTGCCTCACCAGCCGGAATTGCAAACAAGGGATTTCTTGACGGCATGGCTGTTACAGAAGGAGCAAATTATAAATTTTCTGTGTATGCAAAAGGCTTAGATGGATATACCGGACCTGTTCAGGTTTCTATTATGAATGGCACAGAAAGCGCTGCCAGCGGAACTATTGACGCTGTTACCTCCGAGTGGACCAAATATGACCTTACACTCACCTCCTCTGTCACCTCATACAAAGATGTTACTCTTCAGGTGACAATTAATACCGGAAAAGCTGCCGTAGATATGGTTTCTTTATTTCCGGAGGATACATATAAGGGTCGCGAAAATGGTCTGAGAAAAGACCTTGCAGAGAAGCTCGAAGCCTTGGAGCCAGCATTTTTAAGATTTCCGGGTGGCTGTGTTATCGAGGGAGCTACTCTTGATGTTGCTTATGACTGGAAAGACTCTATCGCTGTCGGACCTGACGGAGAGCCATTGCAGTTTAATGGACACTACGGAGATGTGGCAGCAAGAAAGATGGGACAGAACATCTGGACAGATGAGCGTGCAACAAATGACCCGTATCCATCTTTTATGTCTTATGGTCTTGGATTCTATGAATATTTCCTGTTAGCTGAAGATATCGGAGCAGTCGGCGTTCCTGTTGTAAACTGTGGCATGTGCTGTATGGGTCAGTCAAACGGCGCCGGACCTGCTGTGGGAACTTCTGAATTTCAGCAGTATGTACAGGATGCTCTTGACCTTGTAGAATTCTGCAAGGGCGATGCCTCTACAAAATGGGGTGCTGTCCGTGTTTCTCTTGGACATGAAGCACCGTTTGCATTAAAATACATCGGTATCGGAAATGAGCAGTGGGGAAACGAGTTCTTTAAACATTATGAAGCATTTGTAAAGGCATTTGAAGAAGCAAAAGCTTCCAATCCTGATTTATATGGAGATATCGAGCTGATGTTTTCAGCAGGTGTTGATGACGGAGACAGCGGAGCAGATTATATGTATGCATATGAAGAAGCCGCAAGATGGCTGTCCGCAAATCCGGACAAAACAATAAACGATTATGCCGGAGCAATTGACCATCACTATTATAATGACCCTGCATGGTTTTTAAATCACGCAGATTATTATGACGAAAAGAATTACAGCAGAGATACAGAAAATATGACAAAAACCACCTTTGGCGGCGGTATTAATGTATTTCTTGGAGAATATGCCGCACAGTCAAATAATTTAAAAGCGGCACTTTCAGAGGCTGCTTATATGACAGGTCTTGAACGAAACGGAGATATTGTGGTAATGGCTGCCTATGCGCCTCTGTTCGGAAATCTGACAGCTACCCACTGGGCACCGGATTTGATTTGGTTTAACAATCATACCTCTACCGCTTCAATTAACTATTACATGCAAAAGCTCTTTGCTACAAATGCTGGTTCTTCACTGTTGAAAACTGAATTTACCGGCGCAGATATTGAAGATGAACCGTTCTCAGGAAGAGTCGGAGTCGGTACATGGAGTACCTCTGCCAAGTTCGACAATGCAAAGATTGTAGATAACAAAACTGGAGATGTGCTTGCAGAAGATGATTTTTCAGAAGAAAACAGCCTGAAAAACTGGAACCGGATATCTGACGGAAACTGGAGCATAAAAGACGGCGAGCTTGTTCAGAGCAGCACTTCCACAAATGCAAGCGCTTTTGGAACTACTGGTACTGTCGCATATTTTGGCGATATCAAATGGAAGAATTATACTTTTACTGTGGAAGCTACAAAAACCGGAGGAGAAGAAGGCTTTTTGATTCCATTCGCAGTTCACAGCAATAAAAATAATTTCTTCTGGAATATCGGCGGATGGGGAAATACAGTGTCCGCTCTTCAGCAGGTAAAAGACGGAGGTAAATCAGGCCAGCTTTCAGGAACTACAAAAGACTGTGTATTAAAAACAGGCACAAAGTATCAGTTAAAGGTTGTTGTTGAAGAAGAAAATGTAAAGTGCTATATTGATGATAAGCTTTATGTTGATTATGACCTTCCAGAAACTTCAAATGCTGAAAGCTATCAGGTAGTGAGCACAGATGAAACCGGAGATATTATTGTCAAAATGGTAAATGTAACCGCATATGCAAAGACGTTTGCCATTAACATTGAAGGGGCAGAGACAATTGGAGATACCGCTTCTCTTCAGGTAGTTGCGGGGACAAATCTTGATAATGATAATATACTTGGAAAAGAAGAAGTGGTAACCTTAAAGGAATCTGAACTGTCAGGAGTGACAAAACAGTTTAATTATACAGTTCCACAATATTCTGCTACTGTAATAAGAATAAAAACAAAATAAAACAAAAACTATTTTACATTGTTTAAAAGGAGCTGCCTTATGCGCAGTTCCTTTTTATTTTTTAATTTTTCAGGAAATTTACAGCAATTTTAAACATTTTGCTCTCACTGAAATTTTAGATAGTACTTGAAAATCAGAGGGTGATATGATAGAATTAGTTTAGTTAGGTAAAGCAATATTAATTTACTTTAAAAATCAGTAAAATGGCAAAGGAGAAGTAGATATGTTTAACAAAGAAAGAATTGAGAAAAGGCTTACAAAGACTTTTCTTATGGTGTCTACAATTACAGCACTAGCGGCGGTAATAGGCATTATTACAATGATGGTTTTGGTGGTACAATATTCTGATGCATTAGAGAATTATGGTTTTGCTCAGGGAGATATTGGTAAGGCCATGTTTGAGTTTGCAGATACGAGAAGTGCATTGCGCGGAACTATTGGATATGAGGACCAGGATGCTATTAACGTTATGCAAAAGCAACACCAAGAGAACAAAGTTCTGTTTCAGAAATCTTTTGAAGAGATAGAAAAGACAATTGTATCAAAAGATGGAAGAACTACCTATGACGAAATTAAAAAAGAGCTTGATTCATACTGGACACTTGACAACAAAGTTATGGAGACTGGCGCAACAGAGGACCAAGAGCTGTGCAGAAAAGCTCAGGATATGGCAATCAATCAGTTAGGTCCTATGTATGAAAATATCTATTCCAAACTGGAAGAATTATTAAATGTAAAAGTAACAGAGGGTGACAAACTCTCCAAACGCTTAAATATTATAAGTATGATACTGGCAGCAATGATTGCTATGGTGCTTGTAATATCAATGTTAATTTCCGTACGTATGGGTAAAAGTATTGCCCGTGGAATTGCTCGACCTCTGAAAGAACTTGGAAAACGATTTGCTACTTTTGCAACCGGTGATTTATCTTCTGCTTTTCCAACGACAAATGCTGATGATGAAGTATCTGATATGATAAAACAGGCTAACGATATGGCTGAAAATCTGAATGTAATTATCAACGATGCCGGAGAACTGTTGGGCAAAATGGCAGAGGGCAATTATGCAATAAAAACTCAGATACCAGACAGATATACCGGTGATTTTTCACGTCTGCTTGAGGCAATGCGAAATATGAGAGAACAAATGACAACCACGTTAGAAGCAATTAGCGAAGCTTCTGAACAGGTGGCAGCAGGTTCCAATCACATTGCAGATGCAGGACAGGCATTGGCTGAAGGTTCTACTGAACAGGCCAGCGCAGTACAGGAACTGCATGCGTCGATAGTGAATATTGCAGAAACAGCAGAAAAAAGTATGCAAAATGCGGAAGATTCCTATCAACAGGCACGCCACTATGCAGACGATGCCGAGAAGAGCCGCCACCAAATGGAGGCTATGCTGGTAGCTATGGAACGAATTAATCAGACATCCAACAAAATAGGCAATATTATTTCGGAAATAGAGTCCATTGCCTCTCAGACAAACCTGTTGTCATTGAATGCTTCGATAGAAGCGGCAAGAGCAGGAGACGCAGGACGAGGTTTTGCAGTAGTAGCCGACCAGGCAGACCAGAGTGCAAAGGCGGCTATCAGCACAAGAGAACTGATAGAGGGTTCCCTTCAGGAAATTGCAGAAGGCAGTCAGGCAGCACAACAGGCTTCCACTTCTATCCTTAGTGTAGTTGAGGGTATGAAATGTATTGCAGAGACTTCAAAAGAACTGAGCTTAATGGCCGAGACTCAGGCAGAAGCCATGCGGGAAGCAGAGAAGGGAGTTAATCAGATATCAGGAGTGGTACAAAATAATGCTGCTACCGCACAAGAATCTTCAGCAACCAGTGAAGAACTGTCAGCGCAGACGATTGCACTGAATGAACATATCAGCAAATTCATTTTAGAATAAAAGATACAAATCAGGAGCTGTCATATCAAGCAGAACGCAAGTTCTTAATATGATAGCTCCTTTTAAATTTTTCCAGAATAAAAAATTTAAAGATTAAGACAGCTTAAAGGAAATAGATACTTTCATATTTCTTTTTAAAATATCTGATTAACGGCTTGGCGCTGATTTCCTTGCCACATATTTTCTGCAATACCTCTTTCGGCTCTCTGCTGCTTCCATATTGATGAATATTTTCATTGAGCCAGTGTGTAATCTTTTTTATCTCGCCTTTTGCCAGTATATCATCTATACATCCCAATTCTTCCTCTATTTTTTCCAAAAACATCCCATCATAAATTGAACCTAAGAGATATGAAGGAAAATATCCAAACGCTCCACCACTCCAGTGTGTATCCTGCAGAGCTCCTTCACTGTCCTTTTCCGGTGTTATTCCAAGATATTCCTTCATTTTCTCATTCCATCTTTTTGGGATATCCAAAAGCTCCAGCTTTCCTGAAAAAATTTCTTTTTCGATTTCATAACGGATAATAATGTGAAAGCAATACGTAACTTCATCACTGGAGGTTCGTATCAGCGAAGGCTGGACTTCATTGATTTTCCGGTAAAAAGCTTCCAGTGGAATTTCTTTAAAGTTTGGAAAAGTTTTCTGAAGTTTTCCATATATCGGCTTCCAGAAGTTTATATTATGCCCCAGAATATTTTCAAAAAATCTTGACTGACTCTCATGAAGACCCAAATAACGACAGCTAAACAGCGGCGTCTCGTCAAATTTGTCGCTGACATGCTGCTCAAAAATACCATGTCCGCCTTCATGAATAATACTAAATATAGCATCGATAATATCATTTTCTGTATAGTGGTCTGTCAATCTTACATCCTTATTGGAAAGCGCTGTTGTAAACGGATGCTCACTCTCTGCCATTACTCCCGAATCAAAGGAAAATCCGATGTATTCCAGTAAATATCTTGAAAACTCTTTTTGCCTGTAAATATCATAGTTTCCGGAAAAATCTGGTTCTATTTCCGATTTTAATTCCTGCTTTTTCTCCGTTATTTTCTTGACAAGAGGAATCAGCTCCTGCTTTATCTCTTCAAACAGACAATCTATTATTTCTCCTGACATACCCTCTTCATTATTGTCAAGAAGCACCTCATAGACCTCTCTTCCATTACTCTGATATTCGGCGAGCTGCTTTGTCATTTCAATTACCTGTTTTAAATATGGCTCAAATTGTTTATAATCATCAGCTCTCTTTGCCCGCTGCCATACATCTCCTGCTTTCGCTGTCAATATGCTGTATTTTTCATAAAAATCTACCGGAACATTTTTGTCTCTGTCATAATATTTCTTTGCCTTTTCAACCACTGTTTTCTGGTATTCTTCCAGTTTTTCATATTCACAAGGCTCCAAAAGCTCTTTTAGCAGCTCTCCCATTTTTTCAGAGGTTTCCAGCTCAAATTTTTTAGCGGAAATTGTTCCCATACAGTCTACCAGACCATCCACTCCTGTATCCGGCACCTGAGTTTGTAAATCCCATTCTATCAGAGCTGCCACTCTCTCATACTCTTTCACTTTTTTATAATATTGTAAAAACTCTTTATATTTTGACATGTCTATTCTCCATTTCATTTCTGATATGCATTTATTTATTATTCCGCAGACAGGTAAGATTATACTTTTGCCTCTTTTAAATTATGCCAGAGCATTTATATTTTACTACTGCAAAAAATTCTCTTACCATATAATTGATAAATAAAATTTTATCAGATTCAGCGGCAATTCCGCTTATTTCATAACCGCTTTTTTTACAGACAGCCGTTGCACGGTATACATGAAAATTATTTGTAATAACACCCACCTGAGGCAATTCCTTTTTGGAATGTTCCTTTATCTTTTTCATGGAAAATTCAATATTTTCTGCTGTATTTACAGATTTATCTTCCATAATAATTCTGTCTTCACTGATTCCATATTCTATCAGATAATCCTTCATACACTGTGCTTCTGATAAATCCTCTCCCTTTCCCTGACCTCCTGAAACAACAACGACAGTATTCGGGTTTTCATCAAGATACTCACATGCCTTTTCCAGCCTTTTTCTCAGTGACTTTGTAATTTTTGTACCTCTTACCTGTGCGCCGAGTACAATTACATAATCAAGATTTTCCTTCGGTTTTGAAACCATTCCAGAAACAATACAGCCTTCTACTGCAAGAAATAATAAAAGCAAAAGACAGAAAGAAACGATTGCCGCCGATTTAAACCACATTGGAAATTTTATCTGCTTTCTTGCCAGTATTGGTGGAAGTACTGCCAGAACCACAAAACAGACGACTGCTGCCAGCCATACCGATGCAAATGCTGTGTGTATGCCTGCATAGCTTATCATAATAATGTAATAGCCAAAACAGACTCCTGCCAGAATTCCAAAAATAATTGTCATTGTCATAATCTTTTCTCCTTTTCACCGAAAAAAGAGGCAGGATACGCCTCTTTTTTCCAATTTATTACATCACATAATTACTCTGCTTTTATATTGTTCCCATGAATCAGGTCTTTTAGAGAAATATTCTCCAAATAATCATCAATTACCTTATCTAATCCTTTCCACAGAGGAAGAGTAATACACTCTTCTGCACGTTTGCAAATATCCGCATCTTTCTCCAGACAGCTCACTGGAGCCATACTTCCCTCTGTCAGCTTTAAAATAGCCCCGATTGTATATTCATCACTGTTTTTTGAAAGTCTGTATCCTCCGCTTTTGCCTCTTAAACTTTGTACATAACCTGCCCTGTTTAGAATCCCCACAATCATTTCCAGATATTTCATGGAAATCTCCTGTCTGTCGGCAATTTCCTTTAAAGATATAAAACCCTCGTCTTTATGCTGTGCCAAATCAATCATTACTCTCAATGCATATCTGCCCTTAGTTGAAACCTTCATACCAAATCTCCTGTCCCTTCATTCTGTTCATTACCCATATGAGGTCTTTTGTTTAATAACTATAATACAATCAGAGAATAAATACAATAGAAAAATAATTATAATCGGAAACTTATAACCGGAAACTTATTGCTGGAAATTTATCACTGGAGATTTATCACTGGAAATTTATCGCAGAAACTTATAGTTGCAAGCACTGATTTTAATTTTTATAACACTGCTTTAAACGCTTCCTCAAGGTCCTCAATAATATCATCAATATTTTCTGTACCGATAGAAAGTCTGACAGTATTTAACTGAATTCCCTGCTCTGCAAGCTCTTTCTCATTGAGCTGTGAATGGGTAGTAGAGGCCGGATGGATGACCAGAGACTTTACATCTGCCACATTTGCCAGCAATGAAAACAGCTCAAGATTGTCGATAAATTCCTTTGCCTTTCTGTCATCACCCTTAATTTCAAAAGTAAAAATAGAGCCGCCGCCGTTTGGAAAATATTTTTTATATAATCTCTGCTGCTCTTTATCCTCTGACACCGAAGGATGATGTACCTTTTCCACCTGAGGATGACTGTTAAGATATTCCACTACCTTCAGGGCATTTTCCACATGTCTTTCTACTCTTAAAGAAAGTGTTTCCAGTCCCTGAAGAAAAATAAACGCATGGAACGGAGAAAGCGTCGCGCCGGTATCACGAAGCAGGATTGCTCTTATTTTTGTGACAAATGCCGCTGCACCTGCTGCTTTTGTAAAGACAACCCCATGATAGCTTGGATTTGGTTCCGTAAGTCCCGGAAACTTTCCACTTGCTTCCCAGTCAAATTTTCCACTGTCTATAATTACGCCTCCTATGGTTGTTCCATGTCCTCCGATAAACTTGGTTGCAGAGTGAACCACAATATCTGCGCCATACTCAATTGGTCTTATTAAATACGGCGTGGCAAACGTATTGTCAATAACAAGTGGTATTTTATGAGCATGCGCAATCTCTGCCAGTCTTTCAATATCTACCACATCGGAGTTTGGATTTCCAAGCGTTTCTATAAATACTGCCTTTGTATTCTCTTGAATCGCCTGCTCCACTTCCTCATAGTCAAACGGGTCAACAAAAGTTGTACTGATTCCATAAGACGGCAGTGTATGTGCAAGAAGATTGTAGGTTCCACCATAAATATTCTTTGCGGAAACGATATGGTCTCCATTCTGTGCAAGATTCTCAAAGGTATATGTAATCGCAGCCGCACCGGATGCTACTGCCAGTGCTGCTACACCTCCTTCAAGAGCCGCAATCCTCTGCTCAAAAACATCTTGTGTGGGATTTGTCAGTCTTCCGTAGATATTGCCCGCATCTGTCAGGTTAAATCTTGCCGCCGCATGCTCACTGTTTTTGAATACATATGAAGAAGTCTGATAAATCGGCACTGCTCTCGCATCTGTTACCGCATCCGGCTGCTCCTGTCCTACATGAAGCTGCAAAGTTTCAAATTTTAAATTTCTTTCTGAATATGCTTTTTTGCTCATAATATGCCTCCATTTTAAATCGTGTTTTTATTTCCTATTATTTTAGTAGGTTATTTATATAATAGCACTAATTGATATAATTGTAAAGTTGTTTTTTCAAAAAATCCACAATCACTTAATTATTTGCCACATATATCTGAATGCTTTCCCATAAAATCAAAAGAAGCCTGAAAACACAGTTTCAAGCTTCTTCTGATTGGACAATCAACGCAAACGTTGGTTGTATCATTCACTCTTATTTTATTTGAGCTATTGAATATCCTTTTTTCACCTTTTCATGCCCACCCTGTTCTTTATTCTCTCTGTTTTTGCAACTGTCCGACTTTTACTTCTTTGTTCACGATTCTAAAATATTTTTGTCACAGCTACTTGTTTATGGTTACAGAAATCTAAAGCATCATTTTTCTATTTTTACATACACCTCCCTTTTTACTTGATTCTTACACAAATCATTATACAGGATAGATGTATGAAAAGTGTATGGAAATTGTCATCAAGTTGTAAAAATTTCAAATTCTGAGTTTTTTCGTCAGAAAGTTACAATTTTAATTAATATATAATATTGTATTTATTTTATAAATTCATTATCATTGTGCAGTTTGTACAAAATGTGCCAAAATATTCCTTCATTGACTTTCCTGTAAAAAGCTGATAAGATTAACCTTGCTTTTAATATACAGAAAGGAGCTTTCACATGAGCAATACCTACACATGCTTTTCAGCCTTCTATGATTTATTTATGGATAATATTGATTATGTACAATGGGGCGAATATCTCACATCACTTCTCAAGGAATATGGCATATCATCCGGTCTTGTTCTTGAACTTGGCTGCGGAACCGGTAATATGACAGAGTTTCTTGCCGCAAAAGGTTACGATATGATTGGACTTGACAGCTCCTGCGATATGCTTGATGCCGCTATCGAAAAGAAGTGCCTCAGCGGACATGACATCCTTTATCTCAATCAGGATATGCGCGAATTTGAATTATATGGAACTGTGTCTGCCGTTGTAAGCATCTGTGATTCTCTTAATTATATCACAGAATACAAGGAACTTGTAAATGTTTTTAAACTTGTAAACAATTATCTTGACCCAAAAGGGCTTTTTATTTTTGATATGAATATGGAAGCAAAATTTAAAACCATTAATGATGATATTATTGCAGAAAACCGTGAGGAAGCCAGCTTTATCTGGGAAAATACCTATTACGAAGCAGAGCATATAAATGAATATGAACTGACTATCTTTGCTCCCTGCGGTGACGGAAAATATGAAAAGCTTACAGAAACCCACTATGAGCGTGCCTATTCTCTTGAAGAAATAAAATCAGCCTTAGCGGAAGCGGGTATGACCTTTGTCGTTTCTTATCATGCTTTTACCCGCCGACCACCGGAGAAAAACAGTGAGCGAATTTATATTATTGCAAGAGAAAATGGAAAACAATCCACTTAAAATTTTAGAAAGAATGAGGAAATACCATGTCAGATTATATTGTAAGAGCTACTGCCGCAGACGGACAGATTCGGGGGTTTGCCTCCACCACAAAAGAACTGTGTGACATTGCCAGGCAGATTCACCACACAAGTCCTGTGGGAACCGCCGCACTTGGCCGCCTTTTGACCGGTGCGGGAATGATGGGAAGCATGATGAAAAACAAAGATGATTTGCTGTCCATTATTTTAAACGCAGACGGACCTATGGGCAAAACCGGCGTTACTGCAAATGCCAATGCAGATGTAAAAGGATATATCAGCAATCCCGACTTTCAAAATCCGCTGAATTATTTTGGAAAGCTGGATGTAGGAGGCGCTGTTGGAAACGGAACATTAAAGGTCGTTAAGGATATGGGACTGAAAGAGCCATATATTGGTCAGACCGCATTGATTACCGGAGAAATCGCAGAGGACCTTACTTATTATTTCGCCACCAGTGAACAGGTACCTACCTCTGTGGCTCTTGGAGTACTGATAGATACAGATAACTCTGTCAAGCAGGCGGGCGGATTTATTATACAGCTTATGCCATTTGCCGAGGATAGTGTAATTGACAGGCTGGAAAACAAAATAAAGGAAATTACCGGTGTTACTGCTTTGCTTGAGCAGGGCCTTTCACCGGAACAGATACTTCAGAAAATACTGGGAGATTTTAATCCTGAATTCAGTGATACCATACCTACACGCTATAAATGCAACTGCAGCCGCGAAAAGGTATCAAAGGTACTGTTGAGTGTTGGCAAAAAAGAGCTTGAATCCATGATTGCGGACGGTGAACCAATAGAAGTCAAATGTCATTTCTGTAATACCGGTCATATCTTTTCAATAAAAGAATTAAAAGAACTTCTCGCATACAGTCAGCGTGAACGTTGATAAAATGCAAAAAATGCTGTCCAAAATGGACAGCATTTTCATTTATAATCCGTAAAACAATCGCTCATTCACATAAAAAAACGAAAACCTTATAAAAAAATATAACGAAATTCTATACTGAAAAGGCACATCATTTAACCCTGTGATTATAATCTTGTTACGTTTACAGCCTGAGGCCCTTTCGCGCCCTCTACTACTTCGAAATCCACCGAAGCGCCTTCTTCTAAAGACTTAAAGCCGTTGGATACAATTCCTGAATAGTGAACGAACACATCGTTTCCTGTCTCATCTGAAATGAACCCGTAACCTTTCTGGTTGTTAAACCATTTAACCGTACCTTTCATAGCGTACCTCCAAGAAAATAAATGTGATTCCGGACTTTATGTCTGGGACCTTTTTATAGAATACCACAACCGCCCGATTCTGTCAATAAAAATAAACGGAAGAAAAACAGAATCTTGTGCATTTTATTCTTGAAGAATATCGCAAATAAAGGTATACTTAAAAGAGTATACGAAAAAAGATATGACAAATCATAGCAGATTTTAAATATTACACAGAAAATGGTGACTTTATGAAACGACTAAAAAAAATCAATATTTTGTGGAGAATCCGTATTTTATCCTTGCAACATATTATTCTTCCTTCTGTAATTATTATTGCTGCATTTTCGCTGCTGAATATTATAGATTTTGACAGCGTGTTTTCTCCTACATTATATAAAAATTCCTTTGATGCATATTCCGCTTATACAAAAGGCAGCAATAATGTAACTATAACAATTGAAACATTAAAATATACGGGATACAATATTATGAAAGGTGAGAAAGTAGTATCTGTCTATTATTATGATTTATCCAGCGAACGATGCATGTTTTATAAACTGGATATGACTTATGACTCCATTGAAGATATTCCAAAGGTTTTAAACAATGTTACTATCTCTGCCCGATTTAAGGAGCTTGATGGACTGACAAAAACCATGATGGAATCGTTTGTTCAATCCATAGACTGGACATACGATGCCCTGCTGTCTATCGCCTTTCCCGTGATTATGGATGAACGGGAATATAATCCTAATCTTTACTATGTATTATATGGATTTCTTGTAATTTGCATTTTTTACAGCGTATATCTGGCTGCAATAAATCTGATATTGGTCATTGCTCCATATCTGCATCCCGCTTACTTCAAAATAAAGCCTTACTATAAGGATATGCCTTATTTTCAGATGATTGATTTCATTAATAATGAATTTGACAAAAATACGCTTGTAGTATCAGGGCCCATGTATATTACAGAAACCTTTTTTATCAATTTGGGGAGACATGAAGTATCCATTATACCATTATCACAGGTAGTTCTTGCCTATGAACATGGAGAGCTGTTTTCCTTTTTTGGAATTCATCTTAAAATCAACCATACGCTTTATTTGAAAGGTTTTAAAAATATTCATATTCTTGCCTCCAGACAACAATCTATAAATGTAACTACTGTTATGGATTATATCAGAGAAAACTATCCAAATATTATCTGGGGACATACAAAGGAAAATATCAAGGCATATAAACAGATTCTTGCCACAGAAAAGGCAACAGAAAAAACTGCCAGAGAAGACAGAAAATTTTATAAAACAAAAAGGAAGAAGAGGAAGGTCAGATAACAGCCTTCCTCTTTATGAAATAATCTTGATTCATCTTAATAGAGCAAACTTTTTTCGCTGATTACATTAAATATCATATTTAGCTGCAAGCTGAGCAGGGGGAAGCTTTAGCATTTTACGAATTGGAAGAATTCCGATCAATATATTAAATAAATAAATCAACAGTATCGTAGCCAAAAGCAGATACCACGGATAATAAAACTCATATCCTGCTGCCGGCACCTGCGCAATCACATAGGATATAAATACAGTCAACAGCGCGCCTACCAGAGAAGTCTTTGTTGTAATCAGAAAATTCTCATAAGCAAACATTCCTATAATACTGTATTTTGATATTCCAAGCATACGATATACTCCCAAATCCTGCATTCTTGAAACAGCGTTTGCCTTCATCATAAAATACAGAATCATCATTGTAATCACGCCGATTGTCATCAGCATAAGAACTCTGGCTCCGATTTTCTGTCGTCTTTCCATATTGTAACTGTTTAATGTATCCTGATACTCATTCACAATACTTACTGTCAGCTTTTGTAAGGTTTCCTCCGGTATTGCGCTTCTGATTGTTTTGATTGCGCTGCTGACATCATCCCCCTCAATATATATATAACATTGTTTGTATCTGTCTATAATCGTCTTTGCCATAAACTGACAGGAATCATCAGAAATAATATAATCAACTCCATATCTTTCCGGAAAACAGCCCGTCGTTACATAGCGCATCCTCTCCGTCAGAAAATCTTCATAGGAATATTCTTTATAAGCTCCTGCATATTCCGGTTGGTTATCTCTTTTTCCTATGTACTCTTCATAAGTCATTCCAAGTCTTGCAACTTCATCTTGGTATTCTTTTGTCAGTTCCGCAATCAGTTCCTCATCTCTTCTCGACGGTCTCTCTTTTTCTGCTCTGTCCATTCTGTTATAAAGTACTTCCAGCGACTGATATGTCTCAACCATATATTTGCGGTATTGTGACTGCAAAACATCCCTCGGTACAAGAACCTTTATCTTTCCATCTTCTGTTATTCCAAGATTTTCGCCCTCATAATCATCATATTTTTCTCTGGCTTCCGATTCCGTAATAAAATTAATATAAGTGCTGGTCATCAGCACCATGACATCTCTGTCTACATAAATAGTCGGTTCACTGGTATCTGAAATGCCTGCAATCGTAAATTCCATATTCTTATTATTAACAATTCTGCTGCCTAAAGTCTGCTGAATATTCGTCATAACATTTCTGATACCCGGAGTACTCTGCATAAAATTCTCAAGCACCCATCTGTCTACTACAATCTCATCTCTGTTTTCTGGCATTTTTCCATAAATCAAATCATTCTCTGTAATTTTATCAAGTGGTACAAGTGAAAAATTTTCAAGCTGATATTTCGACGACTCAAGCTGCTGATATCCTCTATATTGATAATCAAAAGTAATAATCGGAACAATATTTACATCCATTTGATTCTTTTGAAAGTTTTCCGTCATTGCGGCAAAGCTGTCCATAAACTCACTGTCCGTAATCATTGTATTTTTTTCCGCTGTTACCTTATAATAATGCGAATCCACCTTTGAAACTGCCTGCTCATCTATTTGCAGTACTGAGAGCATATCCTGCACAACTACAATGATAAGAACTGCCATAACAAGGAGAGTAAGCGCAAGAAATACCTGCTTTTTTCCCATAGATTTAAGATTGGTTCTTGCTATTTCCATAATTTCTGTTGTGCCTATCTTCGGCTTTTTAGCCCCCTCAATATGTTCAAGTGAGTAATCTGTTTCCTCTGCTTCCTGAATATCTATCACCGGTTTTTTGGAATCCACCATTTTCTTTTCATCCGACCTGCTTAAAAATACAAGATTTTTACTGTCGTCACTGTAAATATAAATTTTTCCATATTCATAAATAACCTTCAGTTTTGTTGGCGGTACTTTTTCATTTGCATATACTTGTAATGTCACAGTTTCATCGGCTGTCTCCTCTTTTTCATATTCCTGAAGATAAATATTTGTATCTTCCACATACTCATAGGAAGCATCCTTGTTTTTATCCACCTGTTTTTCAATTTTTCCATCTGTAATCCACAGGATTTTATCGGCAAAAAAGTCTGCAATGGATTTTTCATGTGTTACCACTACCACAAGACATGTTTTGGAAATTTTTTTCAATATGCCCATAATGCGCATGGTATTTTTTTCATCCAGATTTCCTGTCGGCTCATCAGCAAAAATTACCTTTGGAGCCTTTGCCAGAGCTCTTGCGATAGCGATTCTCTGCTGCTGTCCGCCGCTTAGCTGTGAAATCAGCCTCTTTTTATACTTCCACATATCCACAGCGCGAAGCACATAATCAATTCTATCGGTCTTTTCCTCATCGGAAATATCATAAAGACTCAGAGCCAGCATAAGATTATATTCTACTGTCCGTTCCTGAAGCAAATAATAATTCTGAAAAATATAGCCGAATTTTTCATCCCTTACACGCTCCTGCTTTCTCTCTCCATATCTTTTTATTGTTACTCCGTCTATTTCCATCTCTCCATCATAAAAATCATCAAGACCGCTTATGGTATTCATCAGAGTTGTCTTGCCAGAGCCACTTTCTCCCAGAATACAGATAAGCCCTGTATCCTCCAGAGTTATTGTGGTATTGTTAATTACATGTATTTCGTTTGTTTTCCCCTTATAATAATATTTATTAAGATTTCTGATATGAATCATGCCATATCCTCCCTTCACATATCTATTTTCAGCTTCTTTCCGGATGCTTTCAGCCTGCCATACAGAAGAGCAGTCATAATAATTATGATTGCCATATAAATCAGATAATCCAGTATCTCATAATATCTGACAGCAGATTTAATATAAGGAATTTCATAATACTTGGCAATATTTACAACTACTATTGTTCCAATCAGTGCTGCCATGGTATGCCATAATACATCCCTCAGATTCATCCAGTCAATCGCCTGCCTGCTTACTCCGATTAACAGCAGAACAGAATAGTCCTTTTTTCTTCGGTTTATTGTTGCTCTGATAAGAAAAATTCCTACAAAAAACACCATTACCAGTGCCGCCAGAGACAGAAACAAAAGAAAAGTCTGTTCGTTGGCCCTGTCTATATCATAATCCTTACTTGCTGCCCGAAATACACTGGCAGCCTCATATCCTTCTTTCTGAAGCAGCCTGATAACCCTGTCTGTATATGCATAATCTTCGATATACAATGAGGTCTGATAAGAACTTTTATCCGGATAAATCCGGTCAAATACCTCCTCGCTGACTTCTATTACTGGCAGACTGTACTCTGTAGCCGGCTCCCGCAGATGCAATTCTAATCCTTCTCTGTTGTCAGATGGTCCAAAAAACAAATATGCTGTCGGATAAATCATCTGACCAATATTCTGTAATGTCGAGGTCCCTTTTGTTATGTATGCATTATCATAAAAATTCATCGATACACGCGCTTCCAAGTCCGAAAGCTGTTCATTTACAATAAAAATCGGATTATACAGAGTTTCCTTATATGAGTCTGACAGCCTCCATTCCTCCATAGTGACAGATTCTTCCTCCATACTAAGCTGAAAATTCCACTCCTTTGTATACAGGCCATACCCCTCTCCGGCATAAATACCATAGAACGCATAATCTGTCAGTCTGTGTGTAATGGCATTCAGCATCTGCGCAAACGGCTCTGAGACATAGATTTGTCCCTCCTTTCCCATATCCGTAATACCTGTTATTGTAAATTCATACTTTATATAACTTCCTTCCCATAATCTTCTTCTGTTAAAAGCAAGCGTGATATTCTGCCCGATTAAGGACTTATCCTTTGACGAAACCACTATCTCACAATATTCGTCAGCCATATCGCCAGTAATATCATTTTTTGTCATTCCCGATACAGACTTCACTGTTCTGGTATTGTCCAGAACTGATACCTGACGCACCTCATTTAATGTATAATCCTTACCTTCCTCACTCATAAAATAAACGTCATTTATAATATCATACAAATCCACATACTCCACATATTTCAGTGAACGCAGCTTTTGTATATCCTGTGCTGTAATGGCACTGTTATCAGGTTTTTTTATGCAGATTCTTGTCATATCATTATTTACAAATGTATCATATGAATACTCTCTGGAAGGATAGTAATCCAGATTTTTTTCAAAGGTTCCATAAAACAGAAAAATAGAAGTATACAAAAACAAAAATAATATAAAAAGAACAAGCGTATTGCATGGCCTTGCATGGCGCACTTTATGTATCATTCTTTTTGCCAGAATCCGGTCCTGCTTGTTTTTTTCCTTTTTCGTCGGAGTTTCGGTGAAATTCTTTTCCAAATCCCCCGTTTCTTTTATTTCTTCGCAGCGGAGCTTTAATCGGATATCTTCTGCCACCTCACCGTCATACAGCCTGATTTTCCTTGTTGCAAATGGCTCTGCTTCATCATAATTGTGTGTTACCATAATAACCAGCCTGTCCCTTGACAGAGACGACAAAAGCTCGATAATTTGTCTGCTGTTTTCCACATCAAGATTTCCGGTCGGCTCATCTGCCACAATCACCTTTGTCTCCTTTGCCAGTGCTCTTGCGATGGACAGTCTTTGCTTCTGTCCGCTTGAAAGCTGAACAGCCTTTTTTGCCGCCTGTTTTTCCAATCCTGTTTTTTTCAGATAATAAAGCGCCCTGTTTCTGGCTTCTTTTTCTTTGATATCCGGCTGTTGCAATAAAATAGCTGCCTTTACATTTTCAATCACTGAAAAGGAATCAATCAGCCGATAATCCTGATATACAAAACCTATTTTCTCTTTCCTGTAATTTTCCCATTCTGTCTCGCCATACCATGAAGTTTCCTCTCCTTCAAAATACAGTTCCCCGTCATCATAAGCAAGTGAACCGCTGATTACATTTAAAAGAGTAGATTTGCCGCCGCCGCTCTCTCCTGTAATTACCACAAAATCCCCGATGTCAAATTCAAGATTAATTCTGTGAAGTCCCAGTGCAACTGTATCATTGCCCTTATAATATTTAGATATATCTAATAATTTTATCATGTAATGCATCCCCTTTATTAAATTTTTTTAACTGAACAGTCAGCCAAAAGCTGATATTATATATCATACTTAGCCGCCAACTGTGCTGGCGGCAGGCGTAAAAGCCCTAATACAGGCAATATCCCCACTAATATATTTGCCGCATAGAAAAACAGAATCGTCAGTATGACTGCATACCATGGATAAATCATATTTACCCCCAAAGATTCTATTCTTGATATGGTAAGACTGATAAGACTGATAAACAGCACACCCGGAACTGAAGTATAACTGGTAATCATAAAGTTTTCGCAGGCAAACATTCCCACAATATTTATCTTTGATATACCAAGCATTCTGTACACTCCAAGGTCATTTACTCTGTCTACCACATTTGTCTTCATAACAAAATAAAGAATAACCATTGATATCATAAAAATTGTAAAGACAATCAGCAGTCTCCCCTGCAGTTTTTCCTGATTTTCCTCTTTATAAGCTGAAATCACCTGGTCTGCTTCATTTTCGATATGCAAAATAAGAAACTCTCTGATTTCCTCAGGTATAGCATTTACGATTTTTTCTTTCATGGTTTCTGGATTCTCTGCATCTGCATATACATAACATGCTGTTGAATTGTTCAAAAGTGCTCTGTCATAATATGGAACTGCTTCTTCCGGAACAATATAATCTGCATCTGTTTCTATATCATAATATCCCACTACGATATAATGCACTTTTCCACTCAGAACCCTCTCATAAGAATAAGCAAGTGCGTCTTCCACAGAATCCAGCCGTTCAATATACTGCTCCGCAGTCAGCCCGTACTCTTCCTCCAGTTCCTTTAATTTTTCTTTTTCCCTTTCTATTTCCTCCTGTGGATAATCCATCTGCTCTAATTTTTCAATATTTTTACTTTGAGTATAAACTGCGCCATAAGTTTTGGATATATACTCTGTATAAGCATTTATTAAAGCACCATAACTTACCAGCACTTCCACTTTTCCATCCTCTGTAATTCCAAGATTTCTTCTTTTATAGTCCGAATACTGCTTTTCAGCCTCTTCTTCTGTAATAAATCTAAAATTCTCCCTGTACAGCTTTAAAATCAATTCCGGCTGAACATAGATATCCGGCTGTCCCGAATCACTGATACCGACAATTGTCAAATCAATCCCCTGCTTTGTAGTCAGTGTATTTCCAATCATTTGCTGCATATCTGTAATCACGTTTGATATCATCGCCGAGCTTTTCAAAAACTGCTCAATCATTAGTCTATCCAGCACTACTTCTGTCGTTTCCTCCGGCATTTCTCCATAGAGCAGCTTATCTTTCCCTATCTTCTCCACAGACACAAAGCAATAATCCTTTATTTCAAAAACAGAGTTTTCCATCTGTACAATTCCCTTATATGGATACTGAAGCGTTGTATTAGGTATTCCATAAACCTCAAACCCCTCTTCTAACAGTGCCTCTATCATCTGTCCAAAATTCTCCTGATATACATCAAGCGATATATCTGAATCTTTCAGTTTTGGTGATGACAATTTGTAATAATGTGTATCCTTTGAAATAATACTGCTCGTATCCAGCATAACCACGGACAGAATTTCCTGTACCGACAAAACTACCATAATAGACATAATAAACAGCGTCACAGCAAGAAATATCTGCTTCACTCCAAGATTTTTTCGATTTTTTCCCGCTATCTCCACAATTTCACTAAACTTCATTTTCTGTCTTTTCGCAGCTTCTACGGTTTCCAGCTCAAAGGCAATATTATTTGCATCCTTTTCCTCCAATATCGGTCTTTTTGAATCAATGACCTTTTTTTCATTGTTGTCAGTAAGAAACTCCACATTTGTACCTTCTCCTGCACTGAGATAAAGCTTTCCATTCTCATAAACAATCTGTATGGCAAGTTTCTGATTTTCCATATCTCCATAAATTTCCAGCGCTACATCTTTGCTTTGTATTTCTTTTTTCTGGAATTCCTGAAGATAAAGATTGCTGTCGTCTACATACTGATAAACACTGCTGCTTTCCCTGTCTTCCTCTCTCTCAATCTGTCCGTCAGTAATCCAGAGAATTTTATCCGCAAAAAATTCCGCGATTGTCTTTTCATGCGTTACAATTACTACAAGACATTCTTTTGATATTTTCTTTAAAATCCCCATAATATTCATGGTATTGGCTTCATCAAGATTTCCCGTAGGCTCGTCTGCAAAAATTACCTTCGGTGATTTTACAAGCGCCCTCGCAATCGCCACTCTCTGCTGCTGTCCTCCGCTTAACTGCGATACCAGCCTTTTTTTGTACCGCAGCATATTGACAGCCTTTAGTACATAATCAATTCTGCTTTCTTTTTCCTCATCGGAAATATTATACATGGATAGCGCCAGCATAATGTTGTACTCTACGGTCCTGTCCATCAAAAGATAATAATTTTGAAAAATATATCCAAACTTTTCATTTCTTACCTTCTCCTGAACCTTACTGCCGAATTTTTTTATCTGTACATTGTCTACCTCGATTACTCCGCCTGAAAAACTGTCAAGACCACTGATTACATTCATAAGAGTAGTTTTGCCTGAACCACTTTCCCCCAGAATACACAGCAGTCCACTGTCCGGAAGCGTAATTGTTGTCTGATTAATCACATGCAGTTCATTTGATTTTCCCTTATTATAGTACTTATTTAAACTCTCTATTCTAATCATCTTTTCCCTCCCAAAAACTTATTCAAATACTTGTTAAACAAAAGCGCTGTGATAACTGACATACAGAGCGCCAGTGCCGCAACAAATATATAATCTCCCACTGTATAATATTTCACAAGACTCGAAACCGCTCTGATTTTGTATTTTCCTGCCGCTGCAAAAATAATTATCAACAGCGCTGTGATTGCCATACTATCCGCTATCAGCTCATAATAATTCATCCTGTTAATCGTTTTCTGCTGTAATCCAAGCATTTTCAAAATCACAAAATCCCTGCGTTTCAGACGCATTATCACATAAATAACCAATATGGACAATACAAATATTGCCACTACGGAAGCTGCCGACATCATCATAGAAGATATTCTTTCCTGTACCAGCTCTGAATCATATTCTCCTGCGCTGATACGGTAAACGCTGACAGCTTCATACCCCCTTTTATTAATCGCTTTTATCACTCTGTCTGTATAAGCATAATCATCCATATATACTGAAACCTGTGTAATATCTGTTGAACCATAAATCTGCTCCAAAAATTCGTGGCTGACTTCTGCTACATTGATGCTTCCACTGTGCGCATCACTCACAACTTCCATATCATAAGAAATTTCATTTTGAGCATCTGTCACATTTTTGATTTTACCAGAAGAATATAAATTTTCATATACTGTCTGCTCCACAGCCTCATAACCCTCTGACCTTATATTCATGGTAATCGCCGAAGATAGACGAATCTGATTTTTGGCAAGGCCTTCCCCTTCCACAAGAATCACTCTGTTTTTTCTGTTAAGAAGCGTTACAAGGTCCTCCTGATTCGGGTCATCATATACGATTTTCTTTTCTATATTGTAATTTACATCTATTTTGGTTTTTCCATAATTCACGTTCATGCTTTTCAGCAGTTCTTCCGAAAAACAGGGCTTTTCCAACTCTTCATCAATAATCCCCGTAATGGTAAAGCTTCCTCCAAGCCAGACGGCATCCGACCACTTTTTTGATTTAAAATAAATATCTACGCTTTGGCCAATCAGGCTCTCATCGTGTGACGCCAGCGCCACTTCATATTTACCCTGCGGCAATGCTCCCGCTGTCAGTTCATTTTTTCTGATTGAGACCGCAGATATAATAAAATCACTGTAATCCTTTACATCTACTGTCATGCTTTTTACATTGGAAGATTCGGATTTTCTATACTCAATTACATAATCCTCATCTTTTTCATACAGACAGCTTATTTCATTTGCATAATCATATTTATCCACATAGCTGACATACCGCAGGCTATTCAGCGCTTCAATATCCTTGTCCGAAAAAATACTGCCATCGGATTTTCTTACTATCAGTCTTTTATTACTGACATTACAAAATACCTCATCTGATACCTCCTTGGTAACAGTATCATCCAAGCTGCTGAGAAAATATCCATACATTACAAAAAAGGAGGCAATCACAGCTGTTAAAATTGTAAAGATAAAAAAAGTTCTGTGAGGCTGTGCCTTCTGGTTCATTTTCACAAATCTTACAGCTTTTCCAAAAGATGCATCCTGCTTTGTCTTTTCTATCTCTAATTTTTCCTGCGGTTCCTCCCGTATCCCTTTAAATATGCCATTTTCATAAAGCTCCGGTTTTAATTTAATATCCTCTGCAATCTCCCCGTCAAACAGTCTGATTTTTCTGCTTGCATACTCCTGAACCTGCTCGAAATTATGTGTAACCACAATCACAAGCCGCTCCTTTGACAGCTCATAGAGCATTTTCATAACCGCTGCGCCGTTTTCTACATCCAGATTTCCGGTAGGCTCATCGGCTATAATAATGTCTGTATCCTTTGCCAGCGCGCGGGCAATCCCCAATCTCTGCTTCTGTCCACTGGAAAGATGTACTGCCTTATGCTTTGCCCTTTTTTTCAGTCCCACCTTGTCCAAAATCTCCAAGGCTTTCTTTCTGCGTTCTTTTCTAACTTTTTTGTTTTCCTCCTTGTCGCAAATCATCATCACCGCTTCCACATTTTCCAGTGCGGTATAGCTGTCTATCAGATTGTATGCCTGATAGATAAAGCTGATATTTTCCCTGCGGTAATTCTCCCAATCCCTGCTGTCATAATAAGAAGTTTCCATATTTTGAAAATACATCTCCCCATCTTCGTATGTATCCATTCCACTTATGACATTTAAAAGAGTAGACTTCCCGCCGCCACTCTTTCCTGTAATAGCAACAAATTCACCTTTTCTAAATTCCAGATTGATATTCCTCAAGGCCATAACAATACTGGAGTCGCTTGTATAATACTTTGCAACGTCCTTCAATTTAATCATTTATAATCACCCTCATTCCTCTCCTGACAATTGCCAGACTTTTATTTTTAGTTATATTTCATAAATTTAATACTAAATTTATACTTTATTTTAGCATTTTCAACAGTATTTTACAAGTATTTTTTATGATTTTTTTATAAAATACCCAAAATCAAATTATAGAGAAGTTTGTAAAAAGCAACAGGAAAGAACTGTCTTTTGCTCTGATTCTTTTATAAAATAGATTCAAAAGACAATGCTTCCCTGCTTCAAATTATACAAAATTTATATGTTTTTTCTCTGATATATTTCCATGAAATTTTTACAATATATCTATGTATTCTCCTGCCAACGCTTTATTCATGCTTCTTACCGCACAGAATTTTCCACACATGGAACAGGTATCCTCGTGCTCCGGTTTTCTGTCCTCACGGATTTTCTTTGCAGTTTCAGGGTCTATGGCACACGCCCACTGACCTTCCCAGTCAAGCTCACGTCTTGCATCCGCCATTCTATCATCTACGTCTCTTGCTCCTCTTATGCCCTTTGCAATATCAGCAGCGTGGGCAGCTATTTTAGAAGCAATAATTCCCTGCTTTACATCTTCCACATTTGGAAGTGCCAGATGCTCTGCTGGAGTGACATAACAAAGGAATGCAGCTCCGGAGGCAGCAGCGATAGCACCGCCGATAGCGGAGGTAATATGGTCATAGCCCGGCGCAATATCTGTAACCAGCGGACCAAGCACATAAAACGGAGCTCCGCCGCAAATCGTCTGCTGAATCTTCATATTTGCGGCAATCTGGTCCATAGACATATGTCCCGGCCCCTCCACCATTACCTGAACATCCTTTGCCCATGCACGCTTTGTCAGTTCGCCGAGCCTTACAAGCTCCTCTATCTGGCATACATCGGATGCATCTGCAAGACAGCCCGGCCGGCAGGCATCGCCAAGAGAAATCGTTACATCATATTCACGGCAGATATCAAGAATTTCATCATAATATTCATAAAACGGATTTTCATTTCCTGTCATACACATCCATGCAAATACCAGAGAACCGCCTCTGGATACAATATTCATTTTTCTCTTATGATGTTTGATTTGGTCAATCGTCTTTCTTGTAATTCCGCAGTGAAGTGTTACAAAATCAACTCCGTCTTCTGCATGAAGCCTTACCACATCAATAAAATCCTTTGCAGTCAAAGTATTCAAATCCCGCTGATAATGAATAACGGAATCATATACAGGCACTGTTCCTATCATGGCAGGACATTCTGAAGTAAGCTTTCTTCGAAATGGAATTGTATCTCCATGTGAGGACAGGTCCATAATGGCATGCGCTCCCATATCTACCGCTGCCATTACCTTTTTCATCTCTATATCATAGTCCTTGCAGTCTCTTGAAACTCCAAGATTTACATTTATCTTTGTTTTCAACATGGAACCGACACCCTGCGGGTCAATACATTTGTGATTTTTATTTGCACAGATAACCACTTTTCCGGCAGCCACTAATGGCATAAGTTCCTGTGGTGTCATTAATTCCTTCTCTGCAACAGCTTCAAGTTCCCTTGTGACAATGCCCTTTCTTGCAGCTTCCATCTGAGTAGCATACTCTTTTATTATGGCATCCTGTTTTATTATAGTATCCTGTTTTATTGTATTATCCTGTTTTATTATAGTATCCCGTTTTATTGTATCATCCTTTTTCATTTTATATTAATCCTTTCCATTATTTACTTTACTGCTTTTGCCGCAGCTTATCACGCCATCATCTCTTTGCTGTCACAGAAAATCATTTCTTATTTCCTGTAACAAAATATTTTCAAATTTTGGATAATTGTTTTCTACAAAACAAAAAATCCCTGCAAATCATCTGCGATTCTGTTTTCTATTAACATCGCCTGTTCTCTGTTCTCTGCACTGACTGAGATATATGCCTTCAGTTTTGGCTCCGTACCAGACGGGCGAATTACCACAGAACAATTTTTTTCTAAAAGAAACTTCAATACATCCGATTTTGGCAGACCATCAAGTCCCTTTGAATAATCCAGACAGGTATGGACCTTCTTTCCTCCTATGCTTTCCAGTCCGCTGCGAAATTTCTGCATAATCTCCTGCATTTTTAAAAATCCCTGTGCGCCCTCAAACTCATAAGAATGAAGTGTATTCAGACAGAAACCATATTGGCGATACAGCTCGCTGAGCTTTTCTGTCAGGCTGATTCCCAGAGAAGCATACCATGCGAACATCTCACAAATCAGAAATGCTCCGTTTACCGCATCCTTGTCTCTGACATATGTACCAGACAGATAACCATAACTTTCCTCAAAGCCGAAGATATATGAATCCTCTTTTCCTTCGTTTTCCAGAAATCCAATCTGCTCCCCGATAAATTTAAAACCTGTCAGTACATTAACTGTCTGCACTCCATAATGTGCGGCAATGCGTTCTCCCATATCTGTTGTTACAATAGTTTTCACAAGCATCGGTGCTTCCGGCATGGTTTTCAGAGCCTGACGTCTGGAACAGATATAATCCAGCAGAAGAATTCCTGTTTCATTTCCTGACAAAAGCACATACTCTCCTGAAGAATCTTTTACCGCGATTCCCACACGGTCACAATCGGGGTCTGTGGCAAGCAATAAATCAGCATTATGCTCTCTGGCATATTTCATGCCAAGCTCCATTGCTTCACGAATCTCAGGATTTGGATAAGGGCAGGTTGGAAAAGTGCCGTCAGGCTGCTCCTGTTCCTTTACTACGGTAATATTTTGATAACCGGATTCCTTTAATGTGCGAAGAACAGGCAAAAGCCCTGTACCATTCAGAGGTGAATATATAATTGCCACATTTTTATCAATCTTTGCATCCCCAAGTACAGACTGCTTTTTTACAGCCTCGACAAAATCAGTATATACCTGCTCTGGAATATACTGAATGATACCTGTTTTTACGCCCTCGGAAAATGCCAAATTTTTCACATCGGAAAAAATATCCAGTTTCTCTATCTCTGCCAGAATTTCGGCCGCTGCCTCTGTGGTAATCTGGCAGCCATCTGCGTTGTATACTTTATAACCATTATATTTTGAAGGATTATGGGAAGCCGTTACCATAATTCCCGCCGCGCAGTGAAGGCGTCTCACTGCAAAGGACAGGCAGGGTGTAGGCATAAGCTGTGAATATATATGTACTTTAATTCCGTTTGCAGCAAACACTCCGCTGGCAACTTCGGCAAACAGCTTGGATTTTATACGTGAATCGTAGCTGACAGCGATTTTTTGATGCTCCTTCGGAAACTTTTTCACTATATAGTCGGCAAGGCCCTGTGAAGCCTTTGCGACAGTATGAATATTCATACGATTGGTGCCCGCGCCAATCACTCCTCTTAATCCCCCTGTTCCAAAAGCAAGGTTCCGGTAAAAGGCTTCCTCTATTTTTTCCTCATCTCCTGCCATTTTTTTCAGTTCTTTTATTACATCAGCATCAGAAAATGCATGTTCTGTCCATAGCTGATATTGTTCCAAAATTTTATTTTCCATTGTCTTTTCTCCTTAATTTGCCGCCAAGAATACTGGCAGGCAAAGTTTTCACATACTAATCTTACCATAGAGAAAGAGATTTATCAATTTTTTTCTTTCATCAAATTTTATAATTGGACATGTAACAGCAAAAAGAAGTAAAACAATTTTTCCAGTTTATAAAAACAAGTGAAATAATACAAGAAAGAGAAGTTATGAAAATACAGAATTTGATTGTAATTGAAAATGGTTTTGATTTGGTGCATGGGATTCAAAGTAAATATTCTGATTTTCATAAATATTTAACAGAGTATAAAGAAATCCATGGAATATAATCCGAATCTTTTTATAAAGAAAAAAGAAAAATGTTAGAAGATTTTGTAAGAAAATATCTATATGTTCTTGGACATTTTCTGTCAAAGGTTGACTTTAACTATTTTTTAAAAATCAAAAGAAATTCCAAACCAGACTGTAATTCAAAATCTGATTTGGAACATGCAGAGAAACTTGCGAAAAGTCTTGATATAGATAATTATTATATAATTTAGATTTAAGATTTTTTCTAGTACCTTTTTATAATAAAGTAAAAATAATGAGCTTGTCAGCAAAAAAATTCTTTAGTTTTTTTCTGATTTTTTTATAAATAGGTATATATGTATATTTTTTTAAAACTTTACTAAATGGCTTTGTATCCAGCTCCCTTAGAAAATCCAAACTTTTATCCGAAATTTTAACTGATTTATCAAAATAGGTATTTCTCTTAAATATCTCGTCAAAATTCCTCTCAAAAACCTTCATTTGAGGTTTTGCCTGCTCAAACAATTCTTCTCCTCTTCTATTATTTAGCAAAATCATAGAAGCTCCTTTGTCGTCATCCAGTTTCTTTTCCAGTCCCCAAAAATCTGCCAGTGTAATATCTGCTCTTCTTGGAATTCCTTTGAACTGGCACTCCCCGCAACAGGGTCTCATATACAGGTTATAGCTTAGATAACCCTCCATAAATAAATTATCCTTCTGTTCAAACACCAGAGATTCACCATTTTCAAAATCAATTCTGGTACATCTTGGCGATTTCTTCCATCCCTCTTTTTTATATTTAAACCAGACCTTTACCACTTTGCTTCCCATATTTTTTTCTATTTCTGAAAGCCATGCTTTATATGCTTTCGGCGAATTTACTCCTCTGCATATAAAATCAATTGTGACAAGATTTGAATATTCCTTTTCAAGATAGGTATACAATCCTGATACCTGACAGGGACAGCCACAAAAAACCACACTCTTTCCTGAATTTAGATAGTTCTTTATTTCACGAAATACATATCCCATACTGCTTTGTATATATTTCGACTGCCTTATTTTTTTCAATTCGTTTGTATGTTTTATCACAATATGCCTTACCAAATTTTCTTTCTCATACTCTGCACCAATCACCACACCATCTTTTTGCAGAATCACTTTTGCTAACTCTGAAAATGCCCCTCCTGAAGTACTGTGAAATCGAATGTCTTCCTCCCTGCTCCACGCCGCATAGGTTTTGGGAATAGTATGGTTACCGTTTTCCTTTGACATACGTTTAAGACATGTTTGTTCACATGCTTTACAGTGTATGCATACATTTTTATCTATTACAGGATATTCAAAACCATTGCTGTCTGACTGCATTTCTATGGCATTCACCGGACAAATATTTGCGCATGAGGCACAGCCTGTACACTGATTTTTTTCAATCCACAAAACCATAATTACCTCCATGTATCATTTTGTCTTACAATTCTTGCCGGATTTCCCGCTACTGTTACATTGGGCGGTACATCTTTTGTCACTACTGAACCTGCGGCAATAATCGAATTTTCTCCAATTGTAACACCTTTTAAAATAATGACTTTGCTTCCAATCCATACATGATTGCCTATTTTTACAGGTTTTCCTAAGTCCTCAATCCCATTGACAGAATGTCCATCACAGTCCATAATCAACACATCATGTGCAATTGCAACGTCATATCCAATACTGATTTTATTCTTACATCTGATTTTTGTATCTGCATTACAAAAACCTGAACCCAGCTCCAGTCGCCCGCCATCAAATATTTGTATATCACATCCATAATAAAACCTAAAAATATCTTCTACACATAACTCTGATTTTCTTCCCATTCGAAGCAATGTGCTTCTTTTGTAACCTCTTTTATGCTTATCACCTAAAACCAGACGATTTTTTATATAAATAACAGATGAACTGCATTTATCGATTTTTGCATTTTTTAACCACAATTTCGGAATTCGCTTTTTTAATATATTTCTCATATTTTTCCCTTTATTTTAATTTTTCCCTTACTTGATATGGTTTCCAAGATTGCAGGCAATAATTTCTCCATTAATACATCTTGCACAATCACTGATTAGAAATCCTGCAACTTCTGCAATTTCCTCTGCCCGAAGAATTCGTTTACCTGTGACAGGAGCATGATACAGATTTGATTCAGGGTCAACAAAATTAATGTCTGTTGCCGTTATTCCCGGCGCAACTGCATTAATACGGATTCCGTTTGCTGCATATTTCTTTGCAAGCCCCTTTACTAGACTGTTTAATCCCGCCTTTGTTATTCCATAAAGATGTGTATCTGACATAATTCCGCGCTCAGACGTAACAAACAATAATGTTCCAGCTTTTTTATTTTCCAAAAAATGTTTTATCACCTGCTGTGATAGAATATATGCTCCCTTCAGATTAACATTGAAAATATTCTCATAATCTTCTTCTGTATATTTAACAAAATCCTTTTCAAAAAAAATTCCTGCATTGCTGACCACAATATCTAATGAACTATGAAATAGTCCAAGTATTTCATAGAAATTCTTCTCTATATTTTCAATATCGCCAATATCAAATACTGCTGTTTTACATTTTTCTTTCCCCAGTTTTTTTCCTGCAGCAAGAAGCTTTTCTTCCTTTCTGCCTGTAATACAGACTGAACCTCCTCCTGACAGACATTTTTGCGCTACAGCATATCCGATTCCGCTGCTTCCTCCGGTAATCAAAATATTTTTTCCCGCATATAAATTGTTTTCTGTACAGCTTGTTATATTTACATATGTCTTATTTTCGGGAATACCCTTAAAAATATATTTTATACTGCGTTTTACAAAATCTTTTGTTCCCATTGCATACCTCCAGTAAATCAGTAATTATCACTAAAATATTGTTTATAAAGTATTTCAGGTATTTTCTCTTTATTATTAAAATTTAAAGTATATATTTTATCACCAAAGGTTGGAATCATATGTATATTTCCTTTCCTGTCTGTGAATCCTCCTGCACACTTTGCTTTCTGCCTATCATTAATAACAGCAACTTTTTTCAATTCACATTTCACTACATCATATTCCCAAAATATTTCTCCATCGCCCACAATTCCATAAATTTTTCCATTTATTCCAAGCTTTGTTCCATAACAGCCAAAATACGTCTCCATATAAAGCATCTCAACATAATTTTTCCTTACATCAATTTTTAAAATTCCATTATACAGCGAAAAACCATAAATATTGCCATCCACTGAAACCACAGCATGAAAAACCATACATTCAGAAAGAAATTTTCCAATAAAAACAAATTTTTCTGTTGGAGGATAAAACATTATCACTCTTTCATTTCTCTCCGGCAAAAAATAGATATATCCATTTGGATGCACCACAGAAGCGCAATAGCGCAGCTTATTATAAAAACCATGCAGCAGTTTTATTTTATGGACCTGCCATGAAACTGTATTTATTGCCAGAAGATGATTTGTATTTCTTGGGGGCTGGTATATTATCCCATTCTTACAAAGAACACCTCCATAATGATGTTCCCCTTTATAATTTATAGAAATATCTATTTCTTCTGCCTCTAATTTCTGACAGTCTATCCGAAGCACTTTATTACATGCTCTTGGAAATGCAAACACATATGGACCTTTTTGTCCTCCACCGCTCCATTTAAATTTCTCTTCTGACAGCAGCCCCCATTTTTTATATTCCAAAGTATCAGTATTAAACAGAATAATTTGACGGCTGGAATTAGGAATACAACAAGCAGTGGTTTCATTTATTAAAACCCCGCCTACATACTTTCCTTCTCTATAATCTTTGATTTCTGTATGCAAAATATCTTTTACCATTAAATTTTGAAATCTGTCTGTAAATTCTTGCAAAGCACTTAATGAATTTTCCCAATTCTTTTCAGGTACACATTTTATCTTATAAAAAAAGTTATGCATAAATAAAAACATCATCATTTTTCTTTTTATGCCCTTTATATGTCCTATGATTCTTCTTAACATAATAATACTTTCTATCTTCTTATTGTTTTGATTTTAAAATATATTATTCTCATTACAGTCCTGATTTCTTTTCTTTCCAGCTCAAGAGCTGATGTAATAAGGAAACTTCCTGCTCCAAATAAAAAGCCATATTTTACAAAATTCATCCATGAGTTCACTACAAGATTCACAGATATAAAATAAAATAATCCTGTCACAACAAAACAAACTGCTATATGCCGAAATATAATCTTTAAAAAAATACTCATTTTTATTTTGAGATATCTTCCAGCAAAATATGGCGCTGTCCAGAAGTGAACAATAAGATTTAATACAGTAGTAGTTCCTACTACTGCATATCCACCCAATTTAGTATTTGCAATTAATAAAAACATAGAAATAACATTTAATACACCACTGCATATGGTAATCCAGCATACAGCCTTCAGATTATCTGTTAAGGTATATACATAAAATAATGGTCTTACCACAGTGACCAGAATATCTCCAATAATCACAATTACTGTCAAGGTGAATATTCTTGAATTATCCTGACCTGGAATCCACAGCTCCAGAAAATTCTTTCCAAGAACAACAAAACAGACAAAAAAAACATTTCCTGCAATTGCTACACTTTTCATGGCAACCTTTAAATAATCCACCAGCCTTTCTGTTTCTCCTTTTGCATAAGCCTCCAGTTGCTTTGGCTGAAATGCACTGACCATAACATTCGTAAATAACGTCATTAATCTTCCTATCATCTTTGATATGGAAACCTGTCCCATCACAACGCCTGACAATAGTTTATTACAGACAAGCAGGTCCAGTCCTGAATTCAGCATATTTCCAATATTATTAATCGAATTCCATATTCCCGATGAAAGAAGTTTTTTCACTTTTTCAAAAGAAAAATCTTTTTTATGAATCTGCAGCTCTGGTGTCAGATATTTTGTACAATGTAAATTCATCCATAAATTTACTATCGCAGCAGCAAGACTTCCAGCTGCCATATAATAAACATGAATTTTTGTGAAATAAATCAGTCCTGCCAGTGTGAAAGCGTTAATAAGGGCTGATATACCACTGTTTCTGTAAGTAATACTTGTTTTATTTTTTATAAAGGCACTGACTGAAAAAACGGTCCCTGTCACATTGATACACCATTTCAAAAGAACCAGAAAAAATAACAATTTTACATCTGAAACCAGATTGTCTGAAATATTTAAAATAAACTGTAATTTCCATACCATTGCCGAACATGGTACAAACAAAAGAACTGCCAGTATCAAATCTGCCACTGCTACGGAACTGTAAAATTTATTTGCCTCTTTATAATTCCCGTTATGATATTCGATTGCAATATATCTGGCAGCAAAAGCATTGAGTGCTACTGTAATAATATCTATATAGGTAACACATGTATTCGCCAAATCTACAAAGCCATTCGCCTCAATACCAATATTTCGGGTAATTACTGGTGTTAAAATAATATTTATAAGTGCAGTAATTAAAATAGAAATGCCATTCCAAATAATATTTTTTATAATCTGTTTCCCAGAATCAGTATTCATATAATGCTCTTTCTAAAAACTTTATGGAATCTGCGCGCAGAATATCCAGCTTTTTATCAATAGTTTCAAAATCAATTTGTTTATCTGCTGTTTTGGACTGGCTTTTTTTATTGTTTTGATTTATCATTCTATCCTCTAGCGACAAACTGCTTAAAAAATCCTTCATTCGTCCATTCATACTTCCATTCTCATTTTCACTTTCCCTTAAATATACTAGAAATTTTTTATGAAAAAGAACAGAAAACACTGTTCCATGAAAAGAATCTGTCAGTACGATTGCTGCATTTTGAATCAACCATAAAAATTCTTCCGGTCCTACCCCTCCCCATACGAAATTTTGTTTATGCCTGTAATCACGTTTATTATACTGCATTTTGTTATAAGGAATGTTCAAAATTTTCAGTCCCGTGGTTTTTGCATAAGAATATGCTCTGTTCCATTCATTATCAGATTCACCCAGAAAATATAAAAGAACATATGATTCTGCCGTTATGCCGTTTACAGGAAAAGCTAAATTGGTCCAACTTTCCTGATACAGCAATGTCGGGTCAAGGACTACTTTACAAATATCTTTTCCCATAAGATTGTCTATGATAGTTTTTGCACCTTTTTCCCTGACAGAAACAACGTCAAACCTTTTTAAAAATGATTTCATAAAACGGCCGTATTCATCTGTGATAGAATCTGCACCTATACTTGCCGCATAAGAAATTTTTCCTTTTTCATCAGGAACAAAAGATAAAAAGGTCTCTGCTCTTCCTGATACCGGACTGAATACCTGGTCAGAGCCTGTGATAAATAAATCATATTTGTCGATAAGCTGTGAAATGGTATCTGAAGTATATACAATATCTGTTTTCCTGATATTTTTCTCAATAAAAGAATCAAACTTTTTGATTTTTTTCTGCAATTCATTTATGCATAATAGGGAATTCAGTTTATTTTTGATACGATTTTTTAAAG
>ERZ778516.239-NODE-239-length-47684-cov-9.777572_pt1 | contig 47684 bp, 43 predicted proteins | sample MGYA00510342_ERZ778516 | MGnify/ENA primary metagenome ERZ778516 (study PRJEB29527, sample SAMN07138961) | mouse gut metagenome | material: feces | host: mouse | place: China:Nanjing | collected 2016-01-25 ...
TAGCAGTGATTACGGCAAGAGGCGGCAGCAAGCGGATACCACATAAAAACATCCGGCAGTTTTTTGGAAAGCCGGTGCTTGCCTATTCGATCGAAGCGGCACAAAAGGCGGGTATTTTTGAAGAAATTATGGTTTCGACAGAAGACGAGGAGATTGCAGAGACAGCATTGGGGTATGGGGCTGCCGTACCGTTTCTGCGCTCACAAAAAAACGCGGATGATTATGCAACAACCGAAGACGTGATTCTGGAAGTGATTCACGAATATGAAAAGATTGGAAAAATATTCGACTATGTGGTCTGCCTGTACCCGACAGCCCCGTTTCTAAAACCGGAATGGCTGTGCAGGGGAGCAAAGCTGGTCGCCCAGCCGGATGTGGGGATGGTAATGACAATGGTGCGCTTTTCTTTTCCGCCGCAAAGGTGTGTGGTAAAGGAAACGGACAGTACATTTGTCAAATACCGCCAGCCGGAATATATGAATGCACGTTCCCAGGACCTGGAACCATTTTACCGTGACGGAGGGCAGTTTTATTGCTACGATGTCAAAGAGTTCCTTAAGAGGAACGGGCAGTTTGCGGACGGCATTGCGGCAATAGAGCTGCCAGAATCGCAGGTGCAGGACATAGATACGCCAGAGGACTGGAAGATTGCGGAGATGAAATACCAGATGCTGCAGGAAAACGCGCTGCAAGCAGAAGAAGAAAAGAGGATCTAGGATATGGGGCGAAAAATAATTGCGATAATGCAGCCGACCTATATGCCCTGGATGGGCTATTTTTCCATGATCGACAGGGTGGACGAGTTTGTATTTTTGGATATGGTGCAGCTTGTGGGACGAAGCTGGCAGGTGCGCAATAAAATTAAGCTGAACGGTACTGAAAAACTGCTGACGATCCCGGTCAGAAAAGACAAAGCGAGAGAAGAACGGGTGATTCGGGAGTGCCCGTACTTGGGCGAGGAATGGAAAAGGAGCCATCTGGATACGATCAAAACGGCTTACAAAAAAGCGCCGTTTTTTGTCCAGGTATTCCCGTTTCTAAGTGCTTTGTATGAAGTCCGGGCAGAAAGCGTCGGCGCGTTTAACAGTATGCTTATCCAGGCGGTTGCACAAAAGATCGGGATTGTAACGCCGTTTGTATCGGCTTTCCAGGTAATGGGGCAGGCAGAGGAAAAAAAGGACAGCCTGCTGGCGGCGATCTGTGAAAAACGCGGCGCAGCCTGCTATTTGTCAGCGCCAGGTTCTGCGGCGTATATTGAAAAGGATTGTCCGGGAGGGGCATTTGCAAAAAGAGGGATAGAGTTGTATTACCATCACTACATACATCCGCAGTACCGGCAGGAAGGGAATGCGTTTCTTTCGCATATCGGAATCTATGACCTGCTGTTTAACGAAGGGTTCGAAAGGGCGCTGCCGATTATTCGCAGCGGGAATACAGGATTTGGAAGGCTGAATTAGAAAAGGCATTGGAGGGGATGGAAAACTATGACGATGAAAAATATTTTGTTAGTAAAAGGAAAATCACGTTATGATTCTACAGATAATTACATTGAGGAATGGGCGGCTGCAATACGTAAATTAGGTTGTAACACGTGTGTGCTGGACGGGTGGTCTTTGGCAAACCCGAAGCTTTATAATCATATAATATCAAAGTACAGTTTTGATGCAGCATTAGATTGTAATGGAACTTTGGCTATTTGGAATGCTGTTGATAACTTACCTAAGAAAACGATATTGGGAACCTATCTTTGTGATCCACCGACAGGTCTTCGCGAAAGACTTGAAAAATCAGATGACAGGACGATTATATTTGGCTGTGATCAGAATTTCTGTGATTATATGGATAAGTTTTTTCCGATGATAAAACATACAAAGTTTATTCCTTTATCAGGCAGCTTTTGTTCAGAATGGATACCGTATGAAAAGCGTACTATTGATATACTTTTTACAGGATCGTATGCTGATCCTGAGGCATGGAAAGAACGTGCTTATTCTGATATTGGAAGAGGCGGAGTATTGGAGAAATTTTTAGATGATATGTTAGATGATATTATTAATAATCCCCAATATACGCTTTATGAATGTCTCTCAAGGAACTTGAAGAAGTATCAAATAACAGTAACGGATAGTGAATTTGATAAATTAGCAACAGATTTTTTAGCAACAGATTTTTATGCTCGGTTTTATTACAGAGATAAATTAATGCGTACATTATTGCAGGCAGGACTAAAAATTCATGTATATGGATTGGGCTGGGAAAAGTTTCGTACGGATTTTAAAGATAATCTTATTGTACATGAAGGTGGTACTTATGCAGCAAGGAAAGCTTTGGTAAATACTAAAATAGCATTGAATATTATGCCGTGGTTTAAGGATGCATTTCAGGAAAGAATTGCATCGGCAATGTTAAGCAAGGCAGTTGCAGTAACAGATGAGAGTAGATATATAATGGATCATTTTGAAAATAATAAGGATATGGTCATTTATTCCTTAAAAGATCTGGATTCATTGGCGGAGAAAATTAGATATTTGTTGCAACATCCAGATGAAGCATCTGGTATTGCAGAAAATGGAAACCAAAAAATACAAAGCCATACATGGTATCATCGTGCCTATGATATGATGAGGGCAATGGAAGAAGCTTTTGATGTATCCTTGATACAGAATGGACAGGGAAGGGATCTTTCATTAACTTTGGAATACCCAGACGATCATACAGTTGCATTAGATGCAATTTATGAATTGCATAAGCTGTCCTCTTTCGCAGGGCAGGATATTGGGAAAGCTGAATGCCTTTCACAGTCAGATGGCATTTATTTGAATGACAAATTTCAAAATTTGAAAAAGCGTTTTTCTAGTTATTTGCCTGAAATAGAGATGCATCCATATATAGAAAACGGGCTTCGGTCTCTGGATGAAAAAGAGAAGCGGTCTATGGTGGAGTTGTTTTCTATTCAATGCAAAGCATTGATGAGCAATTTATTGATAAGAGAACAGAATTTTAATTTTTAATATCAACTGACAGAACTTTAAAAAATTTTGTATTTAACCTATAAAGTATTTTACACAGTATCCGATATATATATTGCAAGCAAACAAAATAAATTGTTACATGAAAAAAGATTCTTTTAATGGAGCGTACGGCCAGTAAAAGAGCAACGAATCAAATTTATTGCAGCATGGAAGCTGCAGACTTATTCAAGGAGGAAAATATTATGGCAATGGTAGTACAGCATAATCTTACAGCTATGAACGCTAACAGACAGTTAGGCGTTACAACTAGTGGTCAGTCAAAATCATCCGAAAAATTATCTTCTGGTTTCAGAATTAACCGTGCAGGCGATGACGCTGCTGGACTTAAAATTTCTGAAAAAATGAGAAGCCAGATTAAAGGTCTTAATAAAGCTTCTTCAAATGCACAGGACGGCGTATCTTTAATCCAGACAGCTGAAGGTGCATTAAATGAAACTCATTCTATCTTACAGCGTATGAATGAGCTGGCAGTTCAGGGCGCAAATGATACAAACCAGAACATCGACCGTGATGCAATCCAGCAGGAATTAAATGCATTAGTAGAAGAAATTGATCGTATTTCTTCTACAACTCAGTTCAATAAGCAGCAGTTAATGGATGGTAGTTTTGTCGGAAAGAATCTTCAGGTTGGGGCTAATAGTGGTCAGAAGATTACAATTAATATTGCAGCTATGAACGCATCAGCAATCGGTTTGGATAAAGGTTATCATCCGAAAATGAGCGGGTATTTTACCGCAAATGATGTTACATCTAAAGGCAAATTCACAGCTTCTGCAACTGTTAGAGCATCTATAGCTGTGCGTACTGCATGTGCAACAACATTGACAGCTCATTCGACAGGATATGTTGATGCGTATGGTAGCTATGTTACAACATCGAAAGTTGCAAGGGATTCGTTTGGTTCAGTGGCTGGAAAGAATGCTCAGGTATTTTTAGTGAAATCACAGGAAAGAACATCGTTTACAGGCGGACCAAATGTAAAAGATTATTCTCATGCTAATGGTACGATTGATATGATTGCAACTGCAATCAACAATGTATCTAGCCAGAGATCCGCACTTGGTGCTTTACAGAACAGATTAGAGCATACAATTGCAAACTTGGATAACGTAGCTGAAAATACTCAGGCAGCAGAATCTCGTATCCGTGATACAGATATGGCTTCTGAGATGGTTGAGTACAGCAAGAACAATATTCTTGCACAGGCAGGTCAGTCTATGCTTGCACAGGCGAATCAGTCTACTCAGGGTGTATTATCCTTATTACAGTAAGAAGTATAGCTTTGTAAAAAGGAGTCAGCATTTGCTGACTCCTTTTTTCAACGAAAGGAGTTGGAGATGGAAATAGAACTGCAAAGGCATGTGAAACAGATAGCAGATATTTGCAAATTGATTGAAAATGATAAAGAATGTATGGATGTATTAATCAGATATTTGCCGGATTTGAATACGACTATTAATAATATTTTAAAATATGCGCAAGATCAGCAAAATAACTTTGCTATTAACGAAATGTTTGTACTTCATGTGTTAGAAGATATTGTATATGGGATTGAACATAGAGACCTTGTTATTTTATTAGATGTTCTGAAACATGGATTGTTGGAAATATATCAATATACATTATATGAGCTATAGGATGGAGAAAAAATGAATAAGACTATTTATGAAAATAATATGGCAAAATTAGAAAAAAAATATCCGGTTTGGGCTGAAATTTTGCGAACAAATAAAAGAAAAAAGAAAAACTTTGATGTTGTTATAGAAAAAAGCTATTCAGATGAACAGATTATGAAGATTAATGATCACGGGGTACTTTACTATCTGAATGGAAAATATGCGCCATCTGCTATTGCAGATGAATGGCTGGAACAGCAGGGTGAAATAGATAAGTTTGCCTGTATTATTATTATAGGGATTTCCAATGGAGTCCATGTAAAAAAGATTATTGATCGTGTTCCAAAAACGGTAAATATCTTGATTTATGAGCCTTCATATGAGATATTTCGCAGGGCAATGGAAGAGGTTGATTTATCATTTGTTTTTCAGATGAATATACCAGTTGGAATTGTTGTGGAAGAAATTAACGGATATGAAGCAGAGGTGTATTTTCGCAAGATGATATCTTATGATAATTTGATTTCTTTGAAATTATTTATTTCCGGAAATTATAAAACATTATTTCAGGATAAAGTCAGTAAGTTTCTTAAAAATTTAAATTATTACTTGTCTCAGATTGAAGTGACTTGGAATACGACAATACGCTATACAAATATAAATGCAAAGAATATATTCCATAACTTGCCATATCTTTATGAGGGGTATTCTATGGGAGATTTACGTAATATTCTTTCAGAAAATATACCTGTTATTGTAGTGTCTGCTGGTCCCTCATTAGATAAAAATTTGTTACAATTAAAAGCAGCAGTTGGAAAATCATGTATTATCGCAACTGATACAGCAATAAAACCGCTTTTAAATGCAGGAATTATACCAGATTTATTTGTGATTGTAGATGGCCTAAAACCGGTAGAATTGTTTGAACATAAAGATATATCTAAAGTTGGAATGGTAACTATGACAATAGTTTCTACTGCGCCGATGGCTTTGCATAAAGGAAAGAAATTTTTTAGTGAAGGCCGTTCACCGTATGAATTAGAACTTGTTCAGTTAATAAACGCTATGGATGAACGAGATATTTTTTTGCCGGGGCTTCCTACAGGTGGATCTGTTGCTAATAGTGCATATTCACTTGGTGTGTACATGGGGGCAAAGACAATTATACTTGTTGGACAGGATTTGGCGTTAACAGGGAATAGGGTACATGCGGATGGAACATTTAAAAATGAGAAGTGTGAAATAAATATGTCGACAGGAGAGTATCTGGAAGTGGAGTCTGTGGACGGGGGAAAGGTAGTTACCAGGATAGATCTAAAACTTTATTTAGATTGGTTTGAAAAGACAATTAAGGATTGGAAAATACAAACGATAGATGCTACAGAAGGCGGGGCGCTGATTCATGGGGCAAAAATTATGACATTGAAGAAGGCGATTAAAAAATATTGTGTAGATGAATATAATGCGAAATGGCATCTTGCACGAGTGCCTAAAATTGTCAGTACGCCAGAACAGCAGGAAAAAGGACTGCAATTTTTAGAAAGCAGCTTAGAAAGACTGGATACGGTGAAAAAGAAAGCAGAAGAAGGTTTAAAGTATTACGAAAAACTTTTAAAATTAGTTCAAAACAATGCTATGAAAAAGAAAGAATTTCAGAATACTTACAAGAAAATAAAAAAGATCAATCATTTTATGGAAAAAGATATGATGGCAGAGACAGTCACAGATAGTTTGAAAGGGATTGAGTATACGTTGCGGCCAACTATTTATCATACCTATGAAAATGAGCAGGATGAAATAAAGGATATCATAGACCAGGGAAGAATTATGCTAAATGCGATTCATATAGGCGCAGAAGAAATAAAAGGTTTGGTAGAAGAGACGTTAGTGCCTTATACAAAAAAGCAAAGAGAGATTATGTTGAAAAAATGATATAGGGGAAGTGGACGGTGAGCAAAGAGAAAATAGAATGGATTGATAATCTGCTGGAAGAAGATACACCTATTGAATTAAAATATGAGACTTTATTAAGATCTATTAAAGTCTTACAGTTGGATGAACAGCAAAATGGGTTTGAGACTTTATTGAATGAGTTGATTTTATTAATAGAGAAGAATATAGATAGTTTTGAAAGAGAAAAGAAATTTTTGCCAGATGTGATGAAGAAATATGTACAAAAATATAAAAGCTATTGGAATGAATATATGAAATATCAGCTTTTATTGGTAGGCAGTGAAGAAGACCGCAGAGCGGTAAAACAAATTTTAAATTATGAAAGGATCCATTTGGCAGGGGAAAAAGAGAAATTCCCAGAGGAGGATAATGGTTTAGACTTTATTATGGTGTGCAGTGATGTAACGATAGATATTTCGGGTCAATTTCATCAGGCGAAAATTATAAGATATGATTTTATAAGATGGTGTGCATATAAATTTAGTCCCGAAAGTGCATTCTTGGATTTAAGATTGAGACAAAAAATGGATGGGACTGTATCAGGTGCAGTTACAGGGTTAAGCTATCAGCAAAGAGGGATCAATTATAATAAAATAAAAAATAATATCGTTTGTTTAGCATCGCCTACGCAGGATTTGTATTTAGATTATCATAACTTCCTTTGGTTTTATAACGAAGTTGTAAATAAGCGAAATGGAAAAATAAAGTATTGTATTATTGGTATGGATTTTTATAGGCTATGGTATGATCTTTCCTTATCTCCTCAAAATAAGATAAGAATGCTGTGTCATTATAAGAAAATAAAATGTATCCATCATTTTCATGAAATGGATCATGCTATTTTACAATATGAGGAAGACCTGAAACTTTGTAAGGAATTGCTGGTTGAAAATTATATGGATATCGATTATTGTCGTAACTTTCAGCCAGAATTGTACTACGAGAAAGAAAATAAAGTGAAATATAATCCTACTAATGAAGAGGAAAAACAAGATCAGGAAAAAGTCAAACAAATTTTTAATAAGCCTTATCCATTAACGTTTAGTGAAAATGTAGGAATACTGGAAAAGTATTTAAAGTTCTTGCTTATGAAGGATATAAAGATATTAATATATATTCCGCCTTTTCCAAAGATATTCAATGAGCTAACACCTGGTGATATGAAACAAACAACCTTGGAATTATTATTGACATTAAAAGAAAAGTTTGGATTTGATCTTTTGGATTTAAGTGAAGCAAAAGAGTTTACGAATAACCATTTTGCAGATTGGAGCCACTTAAATAGTGCAGGTGCTGATCTTGCAACGGATTTTATAAACAACTTTATGGAAAAAATTTGGGGGGGGGGGGAGAATGAATAACGTTTTTTTAGCTTTTATTTTATTCAAACTAAAAAAAGGGGTAAGGAGGAATTATATATGATTTCTTTAGTAACAGGTGGATGTGGTTTTATAGGATCTCATATTGTAGATCGTTTGATTTCTGAGGGTCATGAAGTACGGGTTATCGATAATTTTACTACAGGACGGCTACAGAATTTGGAACATCAGCAAAATAGCAGCAATCTGATTATCTATAGAAAAGATATCAGAAATAAGAAAGAAATAGACCCTATATTTGAAGGAGTTGACTATGTGTTTCATTTGGCAGCACTTGCTGATATTGTTCCATCGATTCAAATGCCGTGGGAATATTATTCTTCTAATGTTTTGGGAACATATAATGTTGTGGAATGTGCAAAAAATGCAGGAATTAAAAAATTAGTATATGCGGCATCTTCTTCTTGCTATGGGATTCCAGATGAATATCCTACCAAGGAGACTGCAGATATCAGACCACAGTATCCATATGCATTGACAAAAAGGCTGGGGGAGGAGACAGTGCTACATTGGGGACAAGTCTACCACCTGCCTGTTGTTACGCTACGGTTGTTTAATGTTTATGGAACCAGATCCAGAACATCAGGTACATATGGAGCAGTATTTGGTGTGTTTTTGGCGCAGAAATTAGCAGGAAAACCGTTTACTGTCGTAGGGACTGGAGAGCAGACGAGAGATTTTACTTATGTGACAGATGTTGCAGATGCATTTTATACAGCGGCTATTTCGAATGCTGTAAATAAGACATATAATGTGGGCAGTGGAGGCACATATTCCGTAAATCGTTTATGTGAGTTATTAGGAGGAGAAGTTGTACATATTCCGAAACGTCCAGGTGAGCCAGATTGTACCTATGCAAATACAAATAAGATTGAAAAAGAATTGGGATGGAAAGCAAAGATAACATTAGAGGAAGGCGTTGCCAAAATTCTTGAAAATATTGAATATTGGAGGGAAGCGCCAGTGTGGACTCCAGATACGATTGATACAGCAACAAGAGACTGGTTTCGTTATCTTGGAAAGTAAGGGAATGTGTGATATTTTTTGGATGTAATCTTGGAGGATATGATAATGGATCAGTATGATGGATTCTTCTTGAAGATAGAGAATCTTAAACGTATGGGAGCATTGGAAGAAGCTCTCGAAATATTATTGTTAATGAAAGAAAAAGTGCAGGTAGGACAGGATAAAATACAGGCAGAGATTTTAAAGGTAAAATTTATGCTTGGGTTATATGAAGAAGTTTTAGATGAAGCATTATCATATGTTCAGAATGATGCTGGCGTGATTTGGCAATGGCTGTTAAAAGAATATTGTGAACCTTTTCAGGATGATCATCAAATGATGTTGAAAAAAAACAAAGAATATTTGAAACAGTATCCATATTTTTTTGGAGAAGCAGAGAATACAGATTGTAAAATATTATGGTATGATGCTGCTGGAAAATTAATATTTGAAGAAAACAATCATGTTTCTGTCTATAATGACAATTTGGATTTGAACGATTATAAAAAGATAATGATGATATGTAATTCGGTAAATGCAGACCAGTTATTAAAATATCAAGCAGATACGCAATATAAGGGACCCGTATCAAATTACAAAGTACCGATCTATTTATTTTATGATCAGGATGTATTTCATGCGTTAATGCAATGTATCGATTTTGAATCATTATTGAAAGATAAAAGAGTAGTATTATTCGTAGGAGTAGAACAACTGGAAAACTTTTATTGTGATTTGCAGGCTGTGATTCCTACAGAATTTTTAGGATATGGAAGAGAAAAAGTGCAGCAGGTTTTAACGAGGATTGTCGATAAAGATAATAAAGATTATATTGAAAATTTAGAGAAAATAAAGAAATATTATGAACAGTCTGAAATGAAAATAGCGGAAAGAATTAGCAGAAAGAAGCCTCGTATCTTATTTCTTACCTCGTATTTTACTACTATTATGAAGTATCATATTAGGGATTGCATGAGATCAGTAGAAAAATTGGGACTGAAAACAGAAGTATTAATTGAAAAGGATGGAATTTATAGAAATAGTAAGAATAAATATACTTCAGTGATTAATACTTTTCATCCAGATGTTATTTTTTGCATTGATCATTTTCGATTTGAGTTTCAATGTCCAAAACAGATCGTATGGATTAGTTGGGTACAGGATTTATTGCCCTTAGTATTGGATATTAATACTCCTAAAAAAATAGGAAAAAAGGATATTATATTGAATCATTTTACAACTTGGGAAGAATTTAAAAAAATAGGATATACGGCTTCTCAATTGATAGATGCGCCGATACCAGCTAATGCAGATGTGTACAAGGCATATAAATTATCCAAAGAGGAATACCATGAGTATCATTGTGATATTTGTTTTGTATGTCATGCCAGTGATGCAGAAGCAAGTATTGAGCGATTAATAAAAACCACAGGCATTATGAAGGAAGATGCAGATGTTGTCTATGATATTTATCGAGGATATCAAGAATATGTTTATGAAACGGGGAGGTTTTTTAGTAATAAGCAATTATTTGTAAATTTTATTGAAGGTTCTTTATCAAAGTGTTTTGGAAGGCAGGCAAGTACAAAAGTTATTGAATATATCGCAGATGATATGTTTCAAAATTATAATCAAAGAGTATACCGACAGGCATTGGTAGACTGGATTCTGGATGCAGGATTTACAAATATTAAGTTATGGGGAAACGGGTGGATAGACAATGAGAAATATCAGGCATATGCAATGGGACCAGCAGAAAATGGAGAAGTATTATCCAAAATATATCAATCTGCTAAAATTGTAATTGGCAATAATGTTATGACAACGTCAGCTGCACGAGCATGGGAAACGATGTTAAGCGGAGGATTTTATCTAAGTAATTATATTCCAGAAGAAGATGATATTACAGATATCCGCAAAATTATTGAGGTTGGCAAAGATGTGATTATGTTCTACGACAAAGAAGATTTAATTGAAAAAATTCATTATTACCTGGAACATGAAGACGAACGCAGCGAGATGATTCAGCGTGGGCGAAAAGCTGCTTTAGAAAATATGACATTTGATATACTTATGGAACGGACGTTATCTGAAATAGCAAAGCGTGTATAGGGGAGGAATAATGGCAGATCAAATTAGAATAGATTCTCATAAATTAATATTTCATCCAAGACGAGTTGCACAATGGATGGATGGAGAAAATATTTATCCAATCGAATTGGAGATTGGGCTGACCAATGCATGTAATCACAGATGTAAATTTTGTGCGGTAGATTATACTGGATATCAGCCGATTATGCTGGATGCAGAAATGCTAAAAAAGAGAATTGATGAATTTGCATGTAAAGGAGTTAAAAGCATTATTTATGCTGGTGAAGGAGAGCCGCTGTTAAATAAGCACTCAGTAGATCTTATTAATTATACGAAAGAAAACGGAATTGATGCTGCCATTTCTACGAATGGAGTATTACTGACAAAAGAAGTTTCTCAAGAATGTCTGGTATCACTCACCTGGATTCGATTTAGTACAGCGGCGATTACAGATAAGACGTATGAAAAAATTCATCAGTGTAAAAAAGGTGATTTACAGATAGTTTTGCAGAATATGCAGGAAGCGGTAAGAGTTAAAAAAGATCGGAATGCCGCTACGACGATAGGAGTGCAAATGCTGCTTCTTCCTGATAATAAACATGAAGTTCTTAAAATGTCACGGGAGTTAAAAAACATTGGGGTGGATTATTTTACAATAAAGCCTTTTTCTCAGCATCCGCAAAGTGGAAATATCCTTCAGGTTGATTATCAGGAAATGCTGGATGTTGAGAAAGAGATGAAAGAACTTGAAACGGAAGATTATAAGATCTATTTTCGTGCACATTCTATAGAAAAGCTGTCTTATAGGAGAAATTATACACAATGCCTTGCGCTCCCTTTTATGGTATATATCGATGCAAAGGGAAATTTATGGCCATGTATCGTATTTATGGGGAAAGAAGATTTAAAATATGGCAATCTGTATGAAGAATCCTTTGAACAGATTTGGGAAGGAAAACGCAGGAAAGAATTAGAAAAATATTTTGAAAGTATGGATTTGGAACAAAATTGCAGAGAATTATGCAGGTTGGATGAGATGAATCAATATCTGACAGAATTAAAAAATCCAGGTGCACATGTAAATTTTATATAGATCGTTAGAAGGTGAAAAGAATAGATGCTGGAGCAAATTGCTAAGGAGATAAGAAAAGACGTTATGTTAACTGCATATAGGGGAAATACAGGACATTTAGCGTCTGCATTTTCCGCAGTAGAGATTATGACAGTATTATATTTTGCTGGGATAATTCAATATGATCGGTCTAATCCAGATTGGGAGGATCGTGATAAATTAATAGTAAGCAAAGGACATGCCAGTTTAGTACTGTATAGTGTACTAAAGAAAATAGGATATCTTTCGCAAGAGCAATTAGATACTTATTGCCAGCCAGGGTCGTTTTTGGGCGGTGAACCTAAATATGGGGATATCCCTGGTGTGGAGGCGACTACAGGGTCGCTTGGACATGGACTATCATTTGCGGTAGGTGTTGCTGTTGCAAGTGCATTAGATCAGAAAAAGAGTCGTATTTACGTATTGCTTGGAGATGGAGAATGCCAGGAGGGATCTGTTTGGGAGGCGGCACTTTCAGCAGCACAATACAAATTGGGAAATTTAACAGTGATTTTAGATAGAAATCAATTACAAGCAATGGGTAATACAGAAGATATTTTGGCTCTGTCGCCATTGGCAGGAAAATGGAGAAGCTTTGGTTGGAAAGTTAATGAAGTGGATGGGCATAATATAGAGGAATTAGCACAAGTACTTGCAGAGGACAGGGAGACAGAACTTGCGCAGCCAAGGATAGTCATAGCCCATACTATTAAAGGAAAAGGCGTTTCTTTTATGGAGAACATACCAATCTGGCATTACCGAATGCCAAATGCACTGGAAATGGAAATTGTAAAACAGGAATTGGATATTACAGAAAAGGAGCTGCATCAGTGAGAAATACATATTTAAGAGAGCTCTATGCGATTGCCAGAAAGGATAGAAACGTGCTTTCTCTAGTATCAGATAATGGGTTGATTGTATATGATGATTTTCGAAGAGATTTACCACAACAATATTTTAATTTTGGAATATCCGAGGGGCATATGATTGCAGCCGCAGCTGGAATGGCAAGTTGTGGGAAAATCCCTTTTGCATATACGATAGGCTCTTTTTTAGCTTATAGAGCTTATGAATTTATACGTTTGGATGTATGTCTGCAAAAGATGAATGTAAAAATCGTAGGAATTGGGGCAGGAATGACGTATGGATATTTGGGCCCGACACATCATGCGACTGAAGATCTTGCCGTTTTAAGATGTTTACCTAATCTTACCTTACTTTCACCAGCAACACCAAAAGAGACAAAGGAGCTTGTAAAATATGCATATCAAATAGATGGGCCTGTATACATAAGGTTAGGAAATAATTTGCCACACGAATTGTATACAGATTATATAGAGATGATCCCAGGAAAAGTCAGTACTATCGCAAAAGGGAAGGATTTGGCGATTTTTACAACGGGTGATATTTTATACCAGGTTATGGAAGCAGCCCAAAGATTGAACGGTTATGGAATAGAGGCTGAAATTGTGAGTGTTCATACAATAAAGCCGTTAGATAAAGAGAATATTTCGAAGATTATAAATAGGCATCAGCATATTTATACGGTTGAGGAACATAGTATCACAGGCGGCATAGGGAGTGCAGTTGCAGAGTTACTGGCAGAAGAAGGGTCTGGTACTAAACTGACGCGATTAGGGCTGAAAGATTGTTTTGCAGTTGGATATGGGACGCAGATGCAGGTATTAGAATCAAATCGATTGGATGCAAATGCAGTGTATCAGTCAATAGTTCAGACGTTATAGGAGAAGACGATATGAATGAACAGTCAAAATATATTTTGGATGGAAGTAAAGTACTCTGGCATCCAGAGAGAATCAAAGATTGGGATTATGGCAATGGCAGGGTGGCACCTGTTACGATAGACTGTGCGTTAACGACAAAATGCAGTTATAGATGCGTATATTGTTACGGTAAAATGCAGTGTATCAATCAGTCAGACAATATGGATAAAGAAACTATTTTCCAGTTTTTAGATGATGCAGCCGAAATTGGGGTAAAAGGAATTAGTTTTGTAAGCGATGGAGAAAGTACCTGTAATCCGAATTTGAAGGATGCCATTGTATATGGGCATAAAAACGGAATGAGTATGGCATTGGGGACAAATGGTTTTTTATTGAAGGATGACGAATTAGAAGATATACTGCCTTGTCTGACATATTTAAGATTTAACATTTCAGCGGGAGAACCAGAGCGGTATGCGTATATTCATGGTTGTTCAGTAAAATGTTATTATAAAGTGGTTAATACAATAAAAGAAGCAGTTAAAATACGGGAAGAAAAAGATCTAGATGTTACGATTGGGCTTCAAATGGTGCTTATGCCTGAATTTCAGGATCAGATTTTACCATTAACAAAATTGGGGAAGGAACTTGGAGTTGATTACTTGGTTATTAAGCATTGTAGTGATGATGAACACGGAACTTTGGGTATTGACTATGATCAGTATGACAGTTTGGTGGGACTTTTAAAAGAGGCAGAAGCATATTCTACAGAGCGGTATCAGGTTTCGGCTAAATGGTCTAAAATACTGAGCCATGGAAAAAAATCATATCAGAAATGTTTTGGTGCACCGTTTATTATTCAAATGTCCGGGACAGGGCTGGTAGCTCCGTGTGGAATGTTTTTTAACGATAAATATCAGAAATATCATATTGGAAATATTAAGGAGACGCGATTTAAAGAATTGTGGGAGAGTGATCGGTATTGGGAAGTCATGAGATCATTGACAACAGAAGGTTTTAATCCAAATACAGACTGTGGTACCCTTTGTTTACAGCATAAGACAAATGAAGTATTATGGGATATATATAAGAATCGTGAAATACCAGAAGTATCGGGAAATAAACCAAATCATATTAATTTTATATAAACGAGAATATGGAAACAAAAAATACCTGAGTTGGAGTAAAACGTTATGGGGAAAATCGTCTATAAAAATGATTTGAAAGAAATAGAAGAATTGAAAAAAAACGGAAAGAAAATTGTATTATGTCATGGTGTATTTGATTTAGTACATCCTGGGCATATTATTCATTTTCAGGAAGCAAAAAAGATGGGTGACATACTTGTTGTTTCTGTTACGGCTGCAAAATATGTGCGTAAGGGACCTGGAAGACCATATTTTGACGATGAGATGCGAATGAAGTTTTTATCAGAAATTTCCTGCATCGATTATGTTATGCTCTCAGAAGGATATACAGTAGATGATATTATTGAGGTGCTCGAACCTGATTTATATGTAAAAGGACAAGAATATTCGAAGCCGGAAGATGATATTACAGGTATGATAGATGTGGAAATGGAACTTGTGCGTAAGCATGGAGGAGATATTGCTTATACGACGGGACAAGTATTTAGTTCTACAAGACTGATTAATCATGCATTACCAGCATTAACGAATGAGGTGAAGGAATATATGGAGAAATTTCATAAAAAATATACCTTTGCTGATATTAAATGCTATTTTCAAAAAATGCAGGATTTAAAAGTTCTTGTGATAGGTGATGTGATTATTGATGAGTATATTTATTGTATGGTGCAGGGCATGATGTCAAAAGATATGGGATACTCTGCAAGATATAAATATACGGAACAGTATATGGGGGGGAGTCTGGCTGTAGCGAATCATTTGGCATCTTTTAATGAGCATATTACGTTAATGAGTATAGTGGGACAGGAAGAATATATTCATAGTAGGATTTTAAATGAGCTAAGTGATAAGATGCGTTTGGATTTAGTATATAGTCCTAAGTTTCCGACAATTGTGAAACGACGTTATGTATCGCTAAATGAGAAAAGGGAAGAGGTAAATAAAATATTTGCGATAAATAATTTGCCGGTTCCAATGCGCATTGATGAAGAAACAATGAATAAATTCAAGCAACGGTTAGCAGAGAAGGTACAACAATATGATGCAGTTATTTTATGCGATTTTGGACATGGACTTATTGATCAGGAAGTAATGGAAGTTCTTCAAAGGAAAGCTAACTTTTTGGCTTTAAACTGCCAGACAAATTCCTCGAATTATGGGAAAAATTTGATTACGAAATATAATAGAGCGGATGCATTTGTATTAGATCAGAAAGAATTAGGATTGGCTTTTACTAATTATCAGGATGAAGAAAAGGAATCTTTGAAAAAGCTGGCAGAGCATTTTGGAAGTAAAGGATGGCTTACAATGGGATCAAAGGGAGCAATTTCAGTACAAAATGGAGAGTTGGAAGAGTGTCCAGCGTTTACTTTAAAAGTTAAAGACACAATAGGGGCGGGTGATGCATTTTTCGCATTAGCAGCGTTGATTACAGCGGGTGGCGCACCAATGGAAGTTGGAACCTTTGCAGGTAATATTGCTGGAGCTTTAGCTGCTAATATAGTTGGGAATCAGGAAGCTGTGGATAAGGTGAATGTTTTAAAGTATGCAAATACATTGCTAAATATATAATTAGATCATAGTATTAAACTGAACATGTGTGAAAGGAAAAATATTGAATGAGTGAAGAAGAAAAGATAAAGTTATTATGTTCTGAAATTGAGAATGAGGTATTAATTTATCATGATTATATTACAAGCAATTTAATGAATAAAACAGTTGAATTGTTGGATATCACTAAAGAACTAGTTTATGAAAAAAAGATTTTAGTTGAACAGTACTTAAAAGAAATAATGCAACGGGCAGATGCAAAAAGATGCATGAAGGTTTGGATTTATTCGGTTCTTCTTGAGATTAGTCACAATATATCAGTTATGGAGGACTTTTTAAATTATATTATTTTAGAGAATGATTTTAGTGTTAATGTAAAATATTTTTTGTTCTATCAATTAAAGACAGCATCGTTTAGTATGAATATTGATAACGATAGTATAAAGTTTTTGCTATGGAAATTATTTAAACAAATCATCCATAATTTTAGATGTGAAGTGGATGAATTATTAAAAAAGATACCAGCCGAAGAGTGTAATACAAATGTAGCTCTTGTTATTACTGAACAGTTTCTTGGTGAAGACCATGCACCAACAAAAAGATGTCTTGAAAGATGTAAAATGCTTGTAGAGAGTGGCAGGAAAGTTTTGTTAATTAATACAGCGGAGTGTTTGTCTCTTATAGGAGAAATTCCATTTTATCGTCCTAGAGATGCAAAGTATGATGAGGATTATTTGAGTTATGATAAAATAACATGGCAGGGAATAACGATACCATTTTGTCAGTGTGAATCTAATATGCCCAATATTGGCGAGCTGAAGATATTGATTCAGTTAGTTCATCAGATCAGACCTCAGTTAGTAATATCTATTGGGGGTACAAGTATATTAGCCAATTTAATTAATGAGATAGTGCCAGTATTAACGATCGGGTTATCGGCGGCCAATATGGAAATAACAATGACAGATTGCCAAACTTTAAGTAGAAAATTGAATGATTCAGATGTAAAACTATTAAATGGTCTCGGTTTGCAACAAAATAGAATAATTCAAAGTATTGCAAATTTTAGTTTACCGCAAAATTCACGGATTATTCAAAGAAGTGAAATGGGTCTGCCAGAAAATAAATTTATTATAGTTATCGCAGGTAATCGACTAAAGGATGAAATTGATAGTAAATTTATAAAGATGATGTGTCAAACAGTTGATAATGATATAGTGTTTGCAGTTATAGGGGAATATAATATTGAAGACTTTGATAAAGCACCTGAATTAAAAGAAAAAGTTTATTTTTTTGGAATTATTAGTAATCTTTTTGGTGTATTAGGTGTTTGCGATCTTTATGTAAATCCATTTAGGATAGGAGGTGGCGTATCAGGAGTATGGGCATTAGCGAATGGCAAACCAGTTGTAACAATGCCATATGGAGATGTATCAGTAAATGTGGGAAGCGAATTTTGGACAGAATCATATGATACAATGTCAGAATTGATTAAACGGTATAAAGAGGATAAAGAGTTTTATAGTCTGATGTCGTCTAAAGCGAGATCAAGGGCTAAAAAACTGATAGATTCAGATAATGAATTTCGGCGTGTAATATTAGAATTTCAACAGCGGGTAGAAAGATAATAAGGAGTTCAATTATATGATTAAGTTCAATAAGGCATTTTATTCGGGTAAAGAAGAAAAGTACCTGCAAGATGTGCTTTGCTCTGGTAAATTGAGCGGTGATGGGCAATATACGAAAAAGTGTAATGAGTGGATACAGAATAGAACTGGTATTGCTAAAGCATTACTAACAACATCCTGTACACATGCAATAGAATTAGCAGCAATTTTAGCGAATATTGTTCCTGGAGATGAGGTTATTATGCCTTCTTTTACATTTGTATCTACTGCAAATGCGTTTGTATTGCGGGGAGCAAAGATAGTATTTGTAGATATAAGACCAGATACTATGAATATAGATGAGAAATTAATTGAGAGTGCAATAACAAGTAGAACAAAAGCGATCGTTCCAGTGCATTATGCGGGAGTTGGATGTGAAATGGATACAATTATGGACTTGGCAAATAAATACCATTTGTATGTTATTGAAGATGCAGCTCAGGCTGTTATGAGCACATACAAACATCAAAGTTTGGGAACAATTGGTAACTTTGGATGTTATAGTTTTCATGAGACAAAAAATTTTAGTATGGGAGAAGGCGGAGCTTTATTAGTTAGTGAAGAGAGCGATGTTGAACGGGCTGAAATTATTCGCGAAAAAGGGACGAATCGAAGCAAATTTTATAGAGGAGAAATCGATAAGTATACATGGGTGGATATAGGGTCTTCTTATCTCCCTTGCGAATTGAATGCTGCGTATTTATATGCGCAATTAGTTATGGCTGATGATATTATAAAAGATCGGATGAATTCATGGAATATATATTGGAATGGTTTGAAAGAATTGGCTGATCGAGAATATATTCAGTTTCCATACATTCCGAAGGAGTGTATACATAATGCGCATATGTTTTATATTAAAGTAAAGGATTTGCAAGTAAGGACAAAATTATTAGCATTTTTAAAAGAAAATGAAATCAATGCTGTTTTTCATTATATTCCACTTCACACGTCGGTTGCAGGGAGAAAATATGGGAGCTTTTCTGGAGAGGATAACTTTACTACAAGAGAAAGCGAGCGGTTACTAAGATTACCATTATACTATGGTATGAAAGATGAAATATTACAAGTGATTGAAAAAGTTATTCAATTTTTTAAATAATGTGAATAAAATTAAAAATTTTGGAGGTTAGAAATGTATAAAAATCTCATTGGAATTATTGGCGTGCCACGTTCAGGTACATCGTGGACAGGACAGATTTTTGACAGCGCGCCAAATGTATTATATCGTATGCAGCCTTTTTATTCATGGGCTTTTAGGGACAAAATACATGTTCGATCTAATCACGAAGATATTATGCATTTTTTTGGAGATTTATATAAATCAAAAGATGCGTATTTAGAACAAACAGAGAGGAAAAAGGCTGGTGTATATCCCATTTTTAACAAAAAAAATAGTGAACCAGATACTATGGTTTTTAAAGAAGTAATGTTTCATTATATGGTTCCTGTATTGTTAAACCATGTGGATGAATTGAAAATTGTAGCTATAGTACGCCATCCTATCGAGGTTTTGACATCTTATTATAATGCTCCACGTGAATTTAACCCAAGTTTGGATATACAAAAAGAATGGTACTTTGCACAAAGCAGAAATGAATTGCTACCAGAAAGATATTTTGGTTATCATAAATGGAAAGAATATATGAAACTGGTATCTGTTATTTGTGAAAAATATGGCGAACAAGTTACTGTAATAAAGTATGAGGAACTATCAGCAAATACAGATCATGTAATTAGGAGTCTTTTCAAACAACTGGATCTTGCATTTACAGAACAAACAATAAAATTTATTTTTGATTCTAAAAATAGAACGGTAGACGATCCATATAGTGTATTTCGTAATAAGGATGATAAAAGAGAGAAAAAGATGTTGCCGGATAACATTTTGAATGAAATACATCTTGATTTACGAACTTTTGATGAAGCGATAAAATATGGCTATGTTTAAATGTAGTGAACATTTTTTTATGGAGGAATACATACATATATGGATTATATTAATAAGCTGATACAATGTTTGAAATCTACTCAAATATATGATTGTAATGGAAAATCTTTAGATGATTATAATTATGCAATAATGAAATTAGTGGATTTATTTTTAGATATAAGAAAAAGTGAAAAGAGGGTTTTTTTTATAGGAAATGGGGGAAGTGCTGCTATTGCAAGTCACATGACTGCAGATTTTATGAAGAATGGAAGAATCAAGACATATAGTTTATTTGATAAGTCGATAGCAACATGCATGGGTAATGATTTTGGGTATGAATATATTTTTTCACGACCATTAGAATTATTAGCAAGCAATGGAGATCTTCTTGTGGCAATAAGTAGTTCTGGAAATTCTTTAAATATTGTTAATGCTATAAAAGTAGCACAAAAAAAGGGTTTAAGAATTGTAACTTTTTCAGGATTTGAAAAAGAAAATAAAATTATTAGTCTAGGAATATATAATGTTTACGTTCCGGTGAGTCATTATGGTATAGTGGAATCTATTCATAATGTTATATTACAGCAGATTGTAGATGTAATTTTGGAGAATCGTGAATAAGCTGGTAGGGCTGATATTAAAGAGAGGAAATGTGAAAAATGAGCAATATTTTATTCATAAAAGGTAAAGCCAGGTATAATGCAATGCGTAACTATCTTGATGAAATAGAGGAAGGGTTTCGTAATAAGGGATTTAATACTTGTATGCTAGACGCATTAGATGAGTCTGTATGGTTTCAAATGAAGCAGTTGCATAATAGTAAAAAAATAGATATTGTGTTTACATGCAATGTTGTTGGAATTGAATGCAAAAAATTATTTACGGATGCAGTTTATATAACTTATATATGTGATCATCCTGAATATCATAGAGAACGATTATCTCACTTGGATGGAAATGACATGGTATTTACATGTGACAAGAAATATGAAAAATATCTTAAACAATACTTTTTAAACATTAAGTATGTAAAATATATACCTTTATCAGGTAGCTATTCAAAAAAATATATTCCTTATAAGAAACGTACTAGGGATATAATATTTACAGGTACATTTTTTGAAAAGAATGATTATGTAAGGAAATTTCAAGGAGTATTAGATAAGTTTTCTAATTATATGATGCAGAGTATTATTCGAAGTCCTGAGCAATCTTTGGAAGAATGTCTTAGTGCGGCATTGGATTATTATAAAGTAAATGTTTCTGATCAGGAATTCTGCGAATTAATGGGTGAGTTTCTCTATATTGATAAGTATGCAAGAAGTTATTATCGAGATTATGTAATTAGATTGTTGTTGGAGAACAATTTGACGGTGCATGTATACGGTGAAGGATGGGATAAATTTGAAGGAAAAGGAAAAGAAAATTTGATTATTGAAAAGGGAGATTATTATTTAGCACAAAAAGCAGTGTCAGATGCTAAGATTGCTATTAATATTATGCCTTGGTTTAAGGATGGATTTCAGGAACGAATAGCAACTGCGATGTTAAGCGGGACAGTTGCTATTACGGATGAAAGTTTGTTTATTAAGAAAAATTTTGAGGATGGTAAAGAATTAGTGATCTATTCTTTGGAGAAAGTGCATGAACTTCCACAACGTATAAAATGGTTGCTGGAACATCCAGATACGGCTGAAAAAATTGCAGATACAGGGAGAAAACGGGCATTAGAATCACTTACATGGCAGCATAGAGTCATAGAAATGGTTGATTATATAGAAAAATCGTTGGGAATTTTAGGTAACGGGCTATGTGGAGAAATTATACTAATTCCTTATCAGATTCTTCATCATCGCGAATATGCAAAGGATGTTGTTAAACATATTTATAGTTTGCTGGATATGATGGATCAGGTACAGTTGTTTGATAAGATGGAAATATACGATGTGAATTATTTTTTCTTGAAATTTATTTTTATTTTTTTAAATGCGAGATCCAATTTTCCAGAACTTTGTCTCAGTAAGTTTTCACATGAATTTTTACTTAATTTAGCAGACGGACAAGAAGCAGCAGGTGCAGAATTGCTGTCAAGAGAATGTTCAAGTATATTGTGTAGCCTTTTAGACTTAGAAAATAAACAGTTAACAAAAGAAATACAGTGCTTACAATATCAAATGCAAAATATAAATGCGAAACCTAATGAATATTGTCAAAAAATGATTGTCAAAAAAATAATACAAAATTATCAAGAGTCAAAAGATGAAATAATTCAAGAGATTTTGAATAATATTAGAAAAAATAATTACGTAGGTCCATATAATCAGAATTTTGTATTAAATCATCAGGGGCTTACAAAAAAGGAAATGTCACAAATTCGTTATGATTCACAAGCGGAAATGTATTATGGAATCTGGAATGGGAAGAAAATGTATTATCCTAGAGGATATTCAGTAGAAATGGTAGTTGAAGCTATTAATTTTGTAAAATTAGAGCAAGATACGGATTCTCCCCATCGTTATTTGAATGATCAATTTATGGTAGAAGAAGGAGATATTGTAATAGATGCCGGTGTTGCAGAAGGAAATTTTGCATTAGATATTATCGATAATGCCAAAAAAATTTATCTTGTCGAATGTGAGCCAAAATGGATTGAAGCACTGCGTAAAACGTTTGAGCCGTGGACAGATAAGGTAATTATTATAGAAAAAATGTTGAGTGATAAGAATGACGATCAATATGTCAGCATAGATGGATTTGTAGAGGAAGGCTATGTAAATTTTATAAAAATGGATGTGGAGGGGGCAGAAGTACCTTCACTAATGGGAGCTTCTTCTATTTTGAGAAATAGTAAAAATATAAAATGTGCAATTTGCACATATCATCGTAAAAATGCAGAGAATGATATTAGGAAAATTTTGGAAGAACAAAGTTTTTATACCATGACTACTAGAGGATATATATTTTTTGGAGAAGATATGGACAGTTGGATAGATGGGGAGTTGCGACATGGATTAATTCGTGCTGTTAAGAAATGTTGACAATAAAACATGAACATACATAGAAGATAGGATTGGATGTACAGCGAACTAAAGACTTTTATATTTTGAATTCCAACTTTTCACTTAGAAATTGAAAAGAACAAAGAGAGAGGAAAATTAGGCACTATTTGTTTTGTAAACAGAATAAAGATTTATGAAAATGGATAGAGGAGCATAATCATGAACAAAAAAGTATGTATCATAACAGGTACAAGAGCCGAATATGGATTGCTAAAGCCGTTAATCGATAAAATATATCGATCAGAAGCATTGGAGTTACAATTAGCAGTAACAGGAATGCACTTGTCACCCGAATTTGGCTTAACCTACAAGGAAATTGAAAACGATGGATATCCCATTACATCAAAAATTGAAATGCTTTTAAGTTCTGACACTTCTGTAGGAGTCACAAAATCTATGGGTGTTGCGATGTTGGGTTTTGCCGACTATTTTGAACAGTACAGACCAGATCTGACCATAATCTTAGGGGATCGATATGAGATGCTTATGGCGGCAGCAGCATCAATGGTTGCTAAAATACCAATCGTTCATATACATGGCGGTGAGTTGACAGAGGGGATTATAGATGAAGCAATCCGTCATTCCATTACAAAAATGAGTCACATTCATTTTACTTCGACAGAAGAATATAGAAATCGCGTCATACAACTGGGCGAGCAGCCAAAGTCTGTTTTTAATGTTGGTGCGCTGGGTATTGAGAATATTAAAAATATGAAATTGCTTGAGAAAGAGGAACTAGAAAAACAGCTTGATTTTCATTTTACAGATAAAACGATTATGGTCACATATCATCCGGTTACGCTGGAAAATATAACTTCAAAAAAGCAGTTTGAAGATATTTTAGAAGTGATTCATGCATATAGGGAATTATCTGTGATTTTTACGAAAGCAAATGCAGATATGGATGGCAGAATTATCAACCAGATGATGGATGATTTTGTAGTTACACATAAAGAACGGTGTGCAGTATATACTTCTTTAGGGCAATTAAGATATTTAAGCGCATTGCGCTTTTGCAAAGCAGTAGTAGGAAATTCATCAAGTGGTATTATAGAAGTACCTTCTTTTGGCATTCCAACTGTAAATATTGGAGATCGGCAGAGAAGGAGATTACATGCAGCATCAGTGATTAATTGCAGAAATGATAAAGATGAGATTGAAGCAGCATTGATAGAAGCATTGTCAGACAGATTTATGAAAAAAGCTGCGCAGGTAAGGAATCCATACGAAGGAGAGCGCACTTCAGATCAAATGCTCTCTATTATCCAGCAGGCATTGGAACAAGGCATTGACAAGAAGAAAACCTTTTATGATATTGGAGGAAACCAATGAGAATCTTATTGATTGGCTGTGTCAAATCTTCTGAGATATTTTTAAAGAAACTAATCGAAATAAATGCTGATCTCGTAGGAGTAGTTACGAAATCTGAATCAAAGTTTAACGCCGATTTTTGTGACTTAGGGAAGCTATGCAGAGAGCATCATATTGATTACTTGCATATACAGCATATCAATGATAAAGAATCAAAAGAGTATATTAAAAGTAAAGCACCGGATCTCATTTTATGTTTAGGCTGGTCTCAGTTATTAGATGAAGAAGTGCTGCATATTCCAAGATGCGGCTGTATAGGATTTCATCCAGCAGAACTGCCGTTTAATCGAGGGCGACATCCGATTATTTGGGCTATGGCGCTGGGGCTGCGAAAAACCGCATCTACTTTGTTTATGATGGATGCAAAAGCAGATACGGGTAAGGTTGTTTCACAAAAATACATTGAAATATATGATACCGATGATGCAGCTACTTTATATGACAAAATTATGAAGGCAGCAGTGGCACAGTTAGAAAGCGTACTGACAGATTTTGAAAAAAATACGGTTCAATTTGTCGCACATTCCGAGGACGAAGGCAATGTCTGGCGTAAAAGAGGAAAAGAAGACGGCAGGATCGACTGGCGAATGTCAGGCAGGAGTATTTATAATTTGGTTCGTGCGCTAACAAGACCATATGTAGGAGCGCACTTTGTGTATCAGGAAAAAGAGTATAAAGTATGGAAGGTAAGGGAGATACACAGACAAGGTATTGAAAATATAGAACCGGGTAAGGTAGTAGATGTAATTTCAGAAAATGATTTTATAGTAAAAGTGGGAGATCAGTTAATAGAAGTGTTGGAGTGTGACAGTATTCAATTAAAAACAGGAGAATACTTATAAAAAATATTGGATCTTCCATATATAAAATAAATATAAACGAATGATAGAGAGGGAGAATAGTTATGAATGTATTAGTAGTATCACCACATCCTGATGATGAGACATTGGGAGCCGGCGGAATGATTTTAAAATTGATGGCACAGGGGCATCACGTTTTTTGGATGAATGTAACGGGGATGCTTCATTCAGATAAATATACAAAAGAACAAAAAGAAAAACGAGAAGAACAGTTGTATCAAATAGAAAAATTCTACAATTTTAGTTCGGGGGGGGGTATTTCATTTAAACCTTCCAACAACAAAATTAGAAAGTATAGAGTCAGATAAAGCGATTGACCAGATTGCCGATATTATCAGGCAGGTGAAACCAGAGGTATTAATACTGCCGGATTACAATGATGCACATTCAGACCATAAGAAAGTATTTGACTGGTGCTTTGCCTGTTCAAAAGTATTTCGCTTCCCTTACATAAGAGCGATTATTACAATGGAGATTATTTCAGAAACAGACTTTGGAAGACCAGAAAATCCGTTTGTACCAAATATTTTTGTAGATATCACTGAGCATATGGAGCAAAAGATAGAAGCTTTACGAATCTATCATACTGAAATGGGAAAACCGCCGTTTCCAAGAAGTGAGGAAAATGTGCGGGCTTTGGCTACCGTGCGGGGAGCGATGGCGGGTGTGCGGTATGCAGAGGCTTTTCGGCTGGTGAAATGTATATATTAGATACAAATCAGCATGTTATAGAGATTTTAATTATGTGAATATTGGAGTTTTATAAAACACGGTAAACGCATCTGCGTACCGTGTTTTATAAAATGATTCTATTTCGACTAATTATTCTTTCTGTATACTCCGATATAAATTGTAATGATTACAACTATTATTAGACTATTTTTGTGCTAAAATACCATCAGTCGAAATCAGGCTTATTGTAAAACCCAAAGGAATGGGTTGTTTTTAATTTGGTAATTGTTATATGTTATAAAGCCCGCAAAAAGGCTAAACGAAATCAATAATTAACCAATTATAAAGTTCAAGGAGGAAAATATATGCCGGTAATTGCTCATAATCTAAGCTCTCAATTCACAAATAGGCAATTAAATATTGCTACCAATTCAAAAACAAAAGCAACAGAAAAACTTTCATCTGGCTATAAAATCAACAAAGCAGCGGACGATGCAGCCAACCTTAAAATTTCCGAAAAGATGCGTTCACAGATCCGTGGATTAAGCCGGGGTGAAAAGAATACGCAGGAAGGGATTTCGTGGATACAGACTGGAGATGGCGCAATGCAGGAAATTATGGATATTACGCAAAGAATCCGTGAGCTGGCAGTACAAGCTTCCAATGATACAAACAGCCAGTTGGAACGAAACGCCATAGATAACGAAATCAAGCAGTTACGCAAAGAAATCAATATGATTTCGGCTAATACAGAATTTAATAAACAAAAGATCTTTGATCATGATGGAATTTCCCTGAATATCCAAGGGCAGTTCAATGATTTGCAGGTGTTTAATTCCAAGTATGATTCTACAACGGGGATAGTTGAATATGGAGGATTTATTTTCAATGGAAATCGTGTGTCCTGGGATACTATTAGCCCAGGAATGGTAGAAATAGACCCTGCCACCGGAAAGCAGATCTTTACTGGAGGTACCTATACGTATCAGGAGCCTGGCAGCGGCGCTATTTTTCATATTTCATCTAAACCAGGAGCAGAAGTGCCGAATATTACAAGAGAGTTTGACCTTCATGCGGAAGCAGATGGGATAGTGATTGATGGCATGAAACATGCATGGAGTGAACTTAGAGATGAATACGGCAGTCCGCCAAACGGAATGATTTCGCCTGGAGTCTGGGAATTAGAACATAATGGGGTTACGATTGCCTTTTATACCTCGGGAGGCTATGATTATGCGAGTATGGCAGATGCATTTAATAATGAACGCCAAAAATATTCGTGGAAGATGGAGTATATCGGCACAGAAAATGTAAAAGCTGTTGATGCAAGTATTATGAAAAATCTGCGGCTTTCTAAAAATACAGTGTATAATATGATGACACCAGATGATAAACTCTCATTTGTAGTTCGCACAGATGCTACAGGGATTTGGCTGGAAAATGAAGCAAATCCTGGGGTCGAAATCAGCGGTTCTAAAAAAACGTGGGAAGATATGTGGAAGGCAGCAGATCCGTTAAGAAAAGGTGACTGGGACTCCGGTAATGTAATCAGCAAAGACTGTACCTATACGTTTAGTGACGATGATACCAATAACGATACCTATATCGCCTTTGACTTTACTTTGGATGATGTAACAAGTCTGGATTCTGTCATTGATGGCCTGGATGGTATGGTGATCGGCGGAGGTAATATAACAAATTCTTATGCCGCTGTACCAGAGGTTACTTTAGATAATAATCTGCTGGCAGCAAGTGTTGGCGGCGGTGATAAGGTACATTTTTCAGAAGAAAAAGAACTGGGACGCGATTTTGATCAGCAGATTGTAGATGGTATATCAGGGAATACGGTTGCTTATGATCCAGCAACGAAAAACATTCAATTAATTTTTCCAGACCAAAGTGGAAATCCTGTGATTGAATACAACGGAACGACCAATCAGGCAGAAGATTATCTGCGGGGAGATCTGTCTACGTTTCTGAAAAGTATGGAAGAGGCAAAAAGAGAAGCTGCTATTGCTGGTAAAAACCCGCAGGACGCGGATGTAAAGCCTAAAACAATCCGGGATGTCCTTGGACAGAATGCGATAACGCCAGATGGATACCTTAGTGAAACTATTACGCTAAAGCCTTCTATGAATCCAGAGGACGGAACAATGACAGATGGTTCTGAGGAATCCTATTTCAAACCAGGCGAACCAGGCAAAACATATCCGGCAGCTTGTATCGATTTTGCTGCGATCGGAAACGGAAGCAATATTTATGACTTAGTTGGAACAGGATTTAACTCAGACTGTAAGACGTGTGATAATTATTATAGCATTCGTTTTGATGATTTTTCTCTCGGCGGTACGCAGGCGACGAATACAACGCCTGAAGGATACAGATACAGTATCCGCGAAGTAAAAAGGCTGAACAGTAACCGCAGCAACTATACGCTTCAGGTGGATATTAACTCTTTAATGGAACAGGGCATTACGACTGGAGAAGAGCTGGCAAAAGCGATGATTTCGATTACGTCCGAATGCTTTGATATGCATTATACACAGTATGCTGTGGATGGAAGCAAATTCTATGTGTATGACAACAGGGAACAGAGCAGCGGCGCTCCAAGCGCTTCGTTTGATACGGTTCCGCTTCCGCAGGTAAATGTAGATGAATTTAGTTTTATTATGTCTACCGATGACGGCAGGCAGATGGAAATGCTTTACAAGTATGATTTTACGGATGTCAGGGATTGGATGCATATAGAAATGGAAGAAGTAACCGATGGTTCAAAAGGAGAATATGTTCCGATTGATCCGAATGACCTTTCACAGGGATATCGAAGATATGATCCGGCAAACCCGGATCATGCGAATTTGCCAACTTACAATCTGACAGAAAAGTTTCAAATGCTTGATAAAGATGGCAATCCTGTTGGCACATTGACCTCGATGGAGGAAGTAGTAGAAAAATATGCACAGCACGCAATGGATAAGATGCTTGGAAATACAAAGGTAACGCTGAATGCTCTGGATTATACGTATATGGATGTTGCCGGTGATGAAAAGCCGAATGTAGCTGTAAAGTCGATCTTTGAGTCCTCCTTTAAGGAAATCTGGCAGGAAGGCATCCATATTCAAAACAGTGCGGTTGTACATGATTCTGTAAGGCTTCCAAAGTTTAAACTGAATGAACTGGTATTGAATCTTTATAAAGCAGGGACACGTACTTATGAGGAAGCACAGGCTACGATTGATATGGCAGATGATGCGGTACGTGTGTTATCTGAAAAAAGAAGCCTTTATGGTGCTTGGCAAAACCGTCTGGAACACATTTATGCAAATAGCTGCAATATGGAAGAAAATGCGACAGCTTCTGAATCTAGGATACGCGATACGGATTATGCGGAAGAAATGGTAACGTACGCCAGCCATAATATCCTGGAACAAGCTGGACAAGCGCTATTGGCAAAGTCGAATATGTCTTTGCAGGGAGTCTTGGATTTGATAAAAATGAACTGATCTCAATAAATAAGTAAAGCAAAAGGAATGAATAAAACAGTGAACAAAGATCTCATATTAATCGGTTCTGGCGGTTGTATGCGGGAACTGGTATGGCAGATACAAGAATTCAATAAAAACAGCACAGCATGGAATATTTTAGGGTATATAGACAGTCTGCCGCCAGAAAAAGGAATGTCTGTTTCCATCGGGTTGCAGGAAGTGCCTTATCTTGGAGACGACAATTATTTATTGAAGCAATCAACACAGGTTAACGCTGCGATTTGCGTAGGTTCTCCTGGATTGCGGAAAAAAATAGCAATAAAGTTATCCCAAAATCCGTGTATCCAATTTCCCAATTTGATTCTTGGTGATACGCAAATTTGTCAGGATGTAGTATTTGGCAAAGGCTGTATTGTCAGTATGGATGTGCGAATATCTACAAATGTAACAGTTGGAGATTTTGTATTTTTTAATACAGGAAGTATGGTGTGCCATGATGGGATCATTGGGAATTATGTTACGCTGGCACCGGATGTGAAATTGGCGGGAGCAGTTGCGATAGGCGCAAACAGCGAGCTGGGAATGGGAGCTAAGGTGATTCAGGGCGTGAGTATCGGAGCGGATGCGATTGTTGGAGCGGGAGCGGTTGTGGTGGATGACATAAAAGGAAATGGAACTTTTGTAGGGGTTCCTGCACATCAGATCCATGTTTAGAGGTTTTTAGGAGATTTATATGAGTACAGTCATTATAGCAGAAGCAGGGGTAAACCACAATGGAAGCCTGGCATTGGCAAAACAGATGATCGGCGCGGCGCATAAAGCAGGGGCGGATTATATCAAATTTCAGACATTTATTCCAGAAAAGCTGGTTTCCCGCTATGCGTCGAAAGCGAATTATCAGATTGAAAATACAAAAAGTCAGGAATCGCAGCTTGAAATGCTGCAAAAACTTGCTTTTACGCAGAAGGATTTTATTGAACTGCAAAAATATTGCAGGGAAACAGGCATTCGATTTCTGTCCACGCCATTTGACCTGGAGAGTATCCAATTTTTAAATGGATTGGAGATGGATTTTTGGAAGCTTCCGTCAGGTGAGATTACCAATTTGCCTTATCTGGAAGCGATTGCACGCACGCATAAAAAAGTGGTGATGTCTACGGGTATGAGTGAATTATCGGAGATTCAGGATGCAGTGCGGGTATTGGAAGCAAATGGAGCAGGGGACATTACATTGCTGCATTGTAATACGGAATATCCGACTCCATTTTCAGATGTGAATTTGCTTGCTATGAAACAGATGTCTGAGGTCTTGAAAAAACCGGTCGGATATTCAGACCATACGGTCGGCATTGAAGTGCCGATTGCAGCGGCAGCATTGGGCGCTGTGGTCATTGAAAAGCACTTTACGCTGGATAAGCAGATGTCTGGGCCGGATCATAGAGCAAGCTTAGAGCCGGAAGAGCTGGCGTGTATGGTAAAGGCGATACGCAATATAGAAAAGAGCCTGGGAGATGGCAGGAAGAAGCGGACGGGGTCAGAAGAAAAAAATTGTAAAGCTGCCAGGAAGAGTATTGTGGCAAAATGCACAATCAAAGCGGGGGATATTTTTTCAGAAGAAAATATTACAGTAAAACGCCCGGGAAATGGAATCAGCCCGATGAAATGGTACGAGCTGATCGGACAGGCTGCACAGCGGGACTATAAAGAGGATGAATTGATAAGATGGGAAATATAGCAGTTATTACAGCAAGAAGTGGTTCGAAAGGGTTAAAAGATAAAAATATAAGATTGCTGAATGGAAAGCCTTTGTTAGCGTATACCATTGAAGCAGCAAAGCAGTCAGGATGTTTTGCATGTATTCATGTATCTACCGACAGCGCAGAATATGCCAGGATTGCACAGGACTATGGCGCAGAAGTGCCGTTTTTAAGAGATGCCGAGCTTGCATCGGATACGGCGGGCAGTTGGGATGTTGTGCGGGCAGTCATAGACAGGTATGCGAAAAACGGAAAAAAATTTGAAAAGGCGATGCTGTTGCAGCCGACATCTCCGCTTCGTACGGCTGAGGATATTCAAAATGCGTTTACGCAGATGGAAGATAAACATGCAGAGACGGTGGTAGGAGTTTGTGAGATGGATCATTCTCCGCTATGGAGCAATACGCTGCCAGATGACAGAAATATGAACGGATTTCAAAGCGAGTCTTTTTTGATTCCAAGGCAGCAGCTCCCGGTTTATTATCGGATCAACGGGGCAATTTATCTGGTGAATGTGGACTACTTAATGAAAAAAGGAGATCTGTACGGGCAGGATTCCTATGCGTACATTATGCCAAAGGAGCGGTCGGTGGACATTGATGATTTGCTGGATCTGCTTTTAGTAGAGACGTATATGCGGGAATGCAGTAACGGGGAAAAAGAAAAATAGATCACGCACTTTTATATACTAACATTTGGAATATTTGCAAATGATTTAGATCGTGTTATAGTAGAAGTATATCAAAAAGACAAAGGAGTATTGTATTCCATGAAAAAAGTATTGGTAACTGGTGCCGATGGCTTTATCGGCAGCCATCTTACAGAGAGTTTACTGGAAAAGGGCTATGAAGTAAAAGCATTTTCTTATTATAATTCGTTTAATACCTGGGGCTGGCTGGATACGCTGCCAAAGGAGAAATTAGATGAGATTGAGGTGTTTACGGGGGATATTCGTGATCCGAACGGCGTACGTACTGCTATGCAGGGGGTAGATGCGGTGTTTCATCTGGCTGCGTTGATTGCCATTCCGTTTAGCTATCATTCGCCGGATTCTTATGTAGATACGAATATCAAGGGGACGCTGAATGTATTGCAGGCGGCGAGAGATCTCGACCTGGAACGTGTATTGGTGACTTCTACCTCAGAAGTGTATGGAACGGCACAGTATGTGCCGATTGACGAGCATCATCCATTTCAGGGGCAGTCGCCGTATTCTGCTACGAAAATTGGGGCTGACCGGCTTGCGGAGAGTTTTTACCGCAGCTTTGAGCTGCCTGTATCGATTGTACGGCCGTTTAATACCTATGGGCCAAGGCAGTCAGCCAGGGCGGTGATACCGACGATTATTACGCAGCTATTGGCGGGGCATGAAACAATCAGGCTGGGTTCGCTGACGCCGACCAGAGATTTTAATTATGTAAAGGATACGGCAGCAGGCTTTATTGCGATCGCGCAGTCGCAGCAGACGATTGGGGAAGAGATTAACATTGCGACGCAGCAGGAGATTTCGATCGGAGATCTGGCAAAAGAAATTATTTCGCAGATTAATCCAAAAGCAAATATTATATGTGAACAGGAACGGCTGCGCCCCCAGAAGAGCGAGGTAAATCGTCTGCTTGGGTCAAATGAAAAGATTCGTAAGCTGACAGACTGGAAGCAGCAGTATACATTTGCACAGGGGATCGAAGAAACAATCGCCTGGATACGGGAACATATGGATCGCTATAAGGCGGATATCTATAATATTTGATGGAAAAGCAGCAGGAGGCAGAGGAATGGAGCGGTTCATACCATTATCAATTCCGAATTTTGAAGGAAATGAATCAAAATATGTAAATGACGCTTTGGATCAGGGATGGGTGTCAACGGGCGGTGCTTATATTCAGACATTGGAAGAGCGTATGGCGCAGTTTTTGCAGACAGAACAGGTTGCAGCGTGCCAAAGCGGGACGGCGGCGCTGCATCTGTCTTTGATTGCGTGCAGGGTAATGCCGGGGGATTTGGTGATTGTGCCGACACTTACTTTTATTGCGGCGGTCAATCCGGTGAGATATCAATTTGCAGATCCAGTGTTTATCGATTGTGATGACAGCCTGTGCATGGACCCGGTCAAGCTGGAGCGGTTTTGCCGGGAGGAGTGCGAGAAAAGTGAGGATGGGCTAATACATAAAAAAACCGGGAAACAGGTAAAGGCTTTGATCGTTGTGCATGTATTTGGCAATCTGGCTGATATGGAACAGATTATGCAGATTGCCAAAGCGTATGGGCTGCCTGTCATAGAGGATGCGACAGAAGCGCTTGGTACGAAGTATTTGGAAGGCATGTTCGCAGGGAAATTTGCAGGTACCATAGGCGATTATGGTGCGTTTTCTTTTAATGGAAATAAAATTATCACTACTGGCGGCGGCGGTGCGGTTACGGCAAAGAGCGCGCAAACGGTGGAGTATCTGCGCTATTTATCTACACAGGCAAAAGATGATCCTCATAATTATATACACCATGAGATCGGATATAATTATCGGATGACAAATTTGCAGGCGGCGCTTGGAGTAGCACAGATGGAAGAGCTGCCAGAGTTTATACGAAGAAAACAGGCAAACTATGAGCGATATTGTGCATTATTTGAAGATTTTGCGCTGGGCAGCCTGATGACGTTTCGTGATGGGACGAGCGCAAATAAATGGTTATATGCCCTGCATATTGATATGGAAAAATTGTCCGGCAGCCTGCTTGATCTCATAGGGAACCTGCAAAAAAGAGGTATCCAGACAAGAGCTGTCTGGGGGCTGATTCATGAGCAGAAGCCATACCAGGGAGCGATTGCGTATGAGATTGAAAAAGCGGCATATTATAGCAGACGGATTTTAAATATTCCATGCAGCACGCAAATAACAGAAGATGAGATTGCGTGTGCAGCAGGGGAAATCAGAAAGGCGATTGAGGAATTGCAAAAGTAATATCACTCTATCTAGCGAAGGAAGTCAGGAAGACGACAGAGAACAGTGTTCTCAAATAGCGAAGGATGTCAGGATGACAATAGAGGAATGAAAAATGAATAGTGAACAGTTAAAGGGGTTTTTATCTGCGGGCAATATTACCGTAGTAGAAGCGATGCAAAAGATCGATGCAAATGCAAAAGGGATTTTGTATATTGTAGATGCGGATTGCAGGCTGGAAGGAGTAGTTACGGATGGAGATATCCGCCGGTGGATTATTCGCACAGCCGACCTTGAGGAACATGTATCTGAGATGATGAATCAGTCTCCAAGATCTGTTTATTTGCAGGAATTAAATACGGCACTGGATTATATGGAGCGGATGAAGATTAAGAGCCTGCCTGTATTGGATGCAGGATGCAGGGTCGTAGATGTGATTGTAAAGGATACCAGCAGCAGGATCGATACTGCAAGATTGGAGCACCAGATGCTTAACGATGTAGATGTAGTAATTATGGCTGGCGGAAAAGGGACGCGGTTATATCCTTATACAAAGATTCTGCCAAAACCGCTGATTCCAGTTGGTGATGTGCCGATTATGGAGCGCATTATCGGGCGTTTTTGTGATTATGGAGTCAAGCGGTTTATAGCAACGCTTAATTACCGCAAGACGATGATACGGTCTTATTTTGCGGATTTGATGACAAATTATAAACTGGATTATGTGGAAGAGTCAAGACCGCTTGGCACGGCAGGCAGCCTGCGGCTGATTGAAACGGCATTTCACAAGCCGTTTATCGTGACAAATTGTGATATTCTGATTGATGCGGATTATACTGATATTTATGAGCATCATTGCAAATCAGGAAATATGCTGACGATCGTGACAGCGTTAAAGAATATCATCGTGCCGTACGGCGTGGTAAATGCGAAAGAAAATGCTATTGTAGATTCGATGGAAGAAAAACCGAAGATGTCCTATTTTGTAAATACAGGCATGTATATACTAAATCCAGAACTGCTGGACTACATACCAGAGGATACGTTCTACCATATGACAGATCTGGCGGACGACCTGCTAAAACAAGGGAAGCAGGTAGGAATGTATCCGATCAGTGAAGATTCCTTTTTGGATATGGGCGAATTTGAAGAAATGCACCGGATGGAGCAGAAGTTAAGCTTAAAGGCGGAATAAAAAAGCAAAGTAAATGGAGGAAAATCATGGAAAGCAACAGACAAGAACAGTTAGAAGCGGTAAAGGTATTAGCAGGCTTTCAGGAGAAATTTATAGCCAATACAGAAATACTGGTAAAAGAATTAACGACGGAAAAAAAGGATGATACAGACAAGCTGTTAAAAAGTGTAACCGATTCATTAAACTGGGAAATTGGGGTATTAGGCGGGACATTATCGCTGATTAATGAAAAGGAAGAAAAGCTGAATAAAGATGATATTAATGCTGCTGTTATGAAGCTGTCAGAGGCGCTTCGCGGCAAGGATGATAAGGAAATTGCAGAGGCGTTGGAGAGTCACCTGCTTCCTGTGCTGAAAAAGGTGTTAAGTGCGGTTAAGGAAATGGATCTGAGTGATTGTGATGGACAGGGTTTTTAATGTAAATGGAACATGTTACAGACAAGAGCATTATATGGTAAACTTAGATAGCAGGCTAAAGCAGATCAAAGAACTGATAGATCATGAAAAATATTTTGTAATTAATCGTGGAAGACAATATGGAAAAACAACAATATTATGGGCTTTGCAAGAATATTTAAGAGAGAACTATGTAGTGCTGTTTATGGATTTTCAGCAGATGAGCACGGCAAGTTTTAGGGATGAGTTTGCATTTTCAGAAGCGTTTATACGAAGCACATTGCAGATATTGAATAATAAAAGATGGAAAATTAAAGGAGTCGCTCCTGAAAGTATATGGATGATGCAAAGAGTATTGGATACGGAGCGAGGAAAGATTGATCTGCCAAGAATGTTTGAATGCTTTACTATGTTGTGTGAAAAAGCAGAAAAACCAGTTGTGCTGACGATTGATGAGGTGGATTATGCTTCTAATAATCAGGTCTTTTTAGATTTTTTGTCACAGCTTCGTTCCTTATATTTGTCAAGAAGGATCAGGCACGCTTTCCAATCTGTTATTTTAGCGGGAGTATATGATATTAAAAATTTGAAACAGAAAATAAGGCAGGATGGAGAGCATAGATTTAACAGTCCGTGGAATATTGCGGCAGATTTTAATGTGGATATGAGTTTTTCGGTACAGGAAATATCTGGGATGCTGCTGGAATATGAACAGGATCATCATATAGGAATGCATACAGAAGAAATAGCAGAGTTGATTTTTGATTATACAAATGGATATCCATATATGGTCTCAAGGATTTGCCAGTTAATAGATGAACAAATGGAAGGCAGCGGAAGTTTTTCTGATAAGTGTTCTGCATGGAGCAGAGCAGGCGTATTGGAAGCTGTAAAACATTTTTTGGCTTTATCATCGACGCTTTTTGATGATATGGTGAAAAAAATGAATGATTTCCCTGAATTAAAAAAAATGCTGAAAGGGATACTGTTTTATGGAAAGAAATATGGTTACGAGAGAGACAATCCAGTGATTCATCTTGGTGTTATGTTCGGCTTTTTAAAGAATGAAAATAATTTAGTGATGGTAGCAAACCGTATTTTTGAGACAAAACTGTATAATATATTTCTATCGGAAGAAGAGACGAAAACATTAGAAGATCATGGATATGACGATAAAAATCTTTTTGTGGAAAATGGTCGTCTAAATATGAAATTAATTATGGTCAAATTTGTAGAACATTTTGATGAAGTATATGGAGATTGTTCCGAACGTTTTCTTGAGGAAAATGGCAGGAGGTATTTTTTGTTATATTTACGTCCAATCATAAATGGTGTTGGAAATTATTATGTGGAAGCTCAGACACGTAACCATAGGCGAACAGATATCATTGTAGACTATCGTGGCGAGCAGTTTGTGATTGAACTTAAAATCTGGCATGGAGATGAATACAATAAACGTGGCGAACAGCAGTTATTTGAGTATTTAGAGTTTTATAAGAAAAATGAAGGATATCTTCTTAGTTTTAATTTTAATGAAAAGAAGAAAAAAGGAGTCAGACATATTTTGTTTCAGGGAAAAGAAATTATAGAAGCGGTTGTATAATATATAAGAACGCACGATAACAGCCCAGACCTTCACATTCGCATTAAAACTGTCAAATTGTGAAAGTCTGGGCTGTAGATCATCGTTATATTACAGATACATCGTCAAGGCAAAAATTCTAAGTCCAAAAATTCTGCATCTTCCGTGCCTCATCCTGCATCTTCCGTTTCTGCATCATCAGCGAATACGTCTGCAACGTCTGCTGCTTATTCAGTTCCGTAATGGCTTTCCCATAGTCGGTATCTGCGATTCTGCTGCGGGAAGCGGTTGTGTTGTAGGATGCGTATGAGTTAAAGTTGATCGCATGGTCGAGACGGTTAGACTGCGCACCGCCGCGGCTGCGCATACTGCTGACTTTGTTCAGGGCATTGTCGATGGTGTCCAGATCAAAGTCTTTTGTTACGTCAAAATCAGCGATGCCAAGTGCCTTTAATGTAGAGTTGACACCGTCGTGAATGGATACGGAATTGCCGTTTCCATCGGAGGCAATCTGAAAGCCGCCTGGCCGGCTGCCGTTTAACAGGTTTTGTGCGTTGTACTGTGTCTGAGATGCAATATCTGCAATTCCCTGCTTCATCTGGTCGATCTCGCCTTGGATGCCAGCGATATCATCGTCGCTCATCAGTGCACTGTTGGAAGCCTGTAAAGCCAGCTCGCGGATCCTTTGCAGATAATCCGTAACGCCGCTCAGAGCTGCGTCTGAGATATTTAACAAATCCTTGCCGGATGCCAGATTGTTGGTGGCTGCGTCATAGCCTTTTATCTGGGAATTTTGTTTTTCAGAAATCGCAAGCTCGGCTGCGCCCATAGCAGCGGATGTGAGCTTATTGCCGCTTGAAATCTGTCCATATAACGAATAGGACGACGCGCTGCTGATTCCAGAAATACCGCTCATAAAATCACTCCTTTCATATCGTAAAAAGCCAATAAACCTCTATATTTAACATACCGCGAAAATAGGCTTTTGTCAAATATAAAAGTATGAATTTTTCATGAAGATTCACTGTTATTTCTGTAGTACTAGATGTTGAAAATATGCCTGTGATCGTTTATACTTTATATTGATTTGGTTGACGAAAGCAGGAGAGAGTGATGAATGGACGGTATATATTTTTTAAAGGGGTGATCGATACCCTGGATCTGTATACAGATGAATTTGTGAAGATTTATACGCAGCACCAGGACGAATGTCTTGTGTTAGATGCGGGGTGTATGGATGAGGAAATTGTTCGGCTGAAAGCGTTTCTGCTCGAGCCTGTGACAGCGGTTATTTCGTTTAATAATATCGGTATGCAGCTTGCGTTTTCAGAAGGGGTGAATGTATGGGATCAGTATGGCGTTCCTTTTTATAATATACTGATGGATCATCCGTTTCATTATAAGGAGATGTTAGAACAGGCTCCCCAACAGGCAGTGCTGCTGTGCATGGATGAGAATCATGCGGCATATGTCAGACGGTTTTTTCCGAATATCAAACGGACAGAGTTTTTTCCACATGCGGGGATCGAGGCTGCGGCGGACGGCGATTTTGCATATTTGCCGTTAGCGGAGCGGAAAATAGATGTATTATATGCGGGCGGATTGTCGCGGTATGCTGCGGAAGGGCTGATTCCTGATCTTGGCAAGATTGTGGATTTTGATGCTTTTGTGCTTGTAAAAAATGCGTTGGAGCGGTTGATCCAGGAACCGGATTATACGACGGAGTTTGTGATTGAGCAGTGCTTAAAGGATCTAAATTTTACATTTGATAATCAAAAATTAGGGGAAATTGTTGCAAAGCTGCGGTTTGTGGATGCTTTTGCCGTGTCTTTTTATCGTGAGCAGATGGTGCGTATGCTTGTGGAAAGCGGAGTTACGGTTACGGTGTTTGGCACGGGATGGAACCGGTGTGAATGGGAGCATCCAAATCTGGTCTATGGCGGGGAGATACCGCCGTATCAGATTTTAGAGCTGATGCGGCAGAGCAGAATCGTGTTAAATACGATGACCTGGTTTAAGCGTGGGGCGCATGACCGGATTTTTAACGGAATGCTGGCGGGAGCAGCAGTGGTAAGCGATACTTCTGCTTATTTAGAGGAATGTTTTACTAGTGGGCGGGAATTGCAGATGTTTTCATTAAAAGATATGCGGGGGCTTGTGGATTCTGTCAGGGATCTGCTTACAGATCCGAAACGTGCGCAAAATATGGCGGATTGTGGATATCAGGCAGCGAGAGACAAACATAGGTGGATAAACAGGCTGCGCGATATACACCTGTTATAATCGCTTATGATTCATTGGGAGGAAAGAGTGGATGGATTTTAAACAGAAACAGATATTGATCTATAAATGGAAAGCCTACAATTATTTGGACGTCTATCAGACCTTTTTAGCAATGGGGTTTCAGGCGGATATGATCGAGCAGGATCTGCCGTCTTATGATGAGGATGCAGAATTTTCAGCGCGCCTGTTAAGATTGCTGCATGAAAAAGACTACGATTTTGTATTTACGATTAATTATTTTGGCGTTGTTTCGGATGCCTGCGAGCAGTATGGCATCCCGTACGTGTCCTGGTCTTGTGACAGCCCGCTGATTAGTATGTATCATGAGTCGGTGTTTAATGACTGCAATTACATCTTTTTGTTTGATAAAAGCAGCTATCTTTTCTTTCGGGCGCTGGGTGTTCAAAAGATCTGGCATCTGCCATTGGCGGTTGATACGAAGCGGATCGACCATATATTAGGCAATGCGGATGATTTAAAATTATATGAGAATGAAATTTCGTTTGTCGGCAGCTTGTATGAGCGGAATACGTATGATAAATTAGTGCCGACGCTGCCGGAGTATCTGCGGGGGTATTTTGACTGCGCGATTGAGACGCAGATGAATATCAGCGGCGGGAACCTGATTGACGCGCTGCTGACGGATGAGATCTGCCGGCAGCTACAGCAGTATTACCGTCTGGAAAAAACGGAACGGTCCTTTTCGGATCTGCGGCTTATTTTTGCAACGACGGTACTTGGGCTGAAAGTAGCGAAGGAGCAGCGGTGCAGTTCTTTGCTGGAGCTGGTAAAAAAACATCCGGTTTCGATTTATACGAACAGCAATACAAAACATCTGCTGAAGGTGGATTACCGCGGCTCGGTGGATTATTGGACACAGATGCCGAAAGTATTTTATGGCAGCAGGATCAACCTGAATTTTACGATACCGAATATTAAGTCAGGGATTCCTCTCAGAGTCTGGGATGTCCTAGGAGCCGGAGGTTTTTTAATGACAAATTACCAGCCAGAGCTGGAACTTTATTTTGAATTGGGGAAAGACCTTGTGATCTTTGAAAATAAGCGGGAGCTCGTGCAGAAAGCTGCATACTATTTGGAACATGAGCAGGAGCGGCAGAAAATTGCTGAAAATGGGTATAAAAAAGTAAAGCGGTTTCACAGTTATGAACAGCGGATAAAAGAAATGATGGAATTGTTAACCTAGCAGTTTTAGTATTTCTTCTTCATGGATCGCCGTAACCCTTGCGATAGTCGCGGTAGGGATGCCGCACGAGTGCAGGTTGCGGATTGTCTGGTCCATCTGCTTTTTCTGTTTTGCAATCGTATTTAACAGTGCGCACAAATAATCTTCGACCGTTACGGACGCCGGATAGATCTGGCTCATAACCTTGGATGCCATAAACGTGCCGTTTTTGGAAGCGGCAGGTGTGGAGATTCCCAACAGTTCATCTGCTGAAACATTCAGTATCCGGCATAGTTTTTCGATGGAATCTTCGGACAATGGAACACGGCCAGTTTCGTATTTAGAGACAGCCGCCGGTTTGATTCCAAGCTTACTGGCAATATCTGCCTGAGATATATTTCGGTTCTTACGTAATGTTTTTAGCTGGTTCATTGTGATTGTCCCCTTTGTAAAAAATGATCCTACAAAGATATCATAGTACATGGAAAATAAATTGTAAAGCTTATTTTGATATTTTTGATACGATTAAAAAAGCCATAATATCCGACGCAAGAGGTATCCCTGTCAAATACTACAGCCTTTTTCATATCTGTATAAGATTTTTTCATCAACATATCCGATCTACCATCATTCCAGAATAGATAGAAGAAATATATGGACATACAAGGTTTTTATCAGAAATAGGATTTTTGTATGTCACAAGTATCTTTTTTACATAATTCATAGGATCTAAAGAGGCCTCGTCTGCTTTCCTGCCAATGGCATCCTTAAAGCGGTTTAAGACACCTATATTTTGGTCTGCCTCTTCGGATACAACGGATTGTGTGAGCTTTGTGCGGTCTACATCGATCATTCCTTTATCTGAGACGGACAGCCCGATCGGATCGAGTGAGGATGAGAATGTTTTTGCAACGTTGCCCATATCTTTTAATAGTTTTTCGTTTGATGCCGGCATACCGGAATGGTGTTCTGCGATCCGTATCATGGAGTTGAAAGAATCGACCAATGACTGGATGTCGTCGGTTACGGCTTCGGCGCCTGGCTTGAAGCCGATTTTTACAGGCTGGTTTGCTGGTGTTACGTCGTTTAATGTGATTGAAAATACGTTGTTAATGGTAAATGTGTTTGAATACGAGCTGTGTGGTGTTCCATTTAACAAAAACGATGAATTTTCTGCCATAGCGGCAACCGCGTCGATGCCGAGGATCTGCATTGCCTGGCGTGATTCGTGCGTATTTTCAGGTACAATGCGAAACAGCGACGATTCATCAGGGGCAAGGCCGGTCTGATTGGATTCCAGACGCAACGCAGCCATTTCCTGCGAACCGCTCAGCATATCTGCTTTTAAGCCGATATGTGCGTTGTTTACAAGACGGGCAAGCTTTTGGAGCACCTCTTCGTTCGTGTCGCCGACATTAATGTTGTACTGAAACTCATAAGAATTGGAGTTCATATTCAGGTCAAACGAATAACTGCCCGGCAAAAAATCGTATTCGCCGCGTTTCATAAAGTTGCCGACGTTTGTCTGCGGGGAAGCTAACTGCATGATTTCAAGCTCAAATCCTTCGCTTTCATTTAGCGAAGAAGCGTCTCCTACATATTCCGCCGTCGCGGCTTCGGGGTTGCTGGAAATTGCTATTTTTTTCTCAAAAGCAGCGCCGATGCCTGCTTCGTCCTCAGAAAAGGATGCGACGATATTTTTGATGTTTCGTGCGTTCTCCTTGATATCTATGGCAAATTTCTGGACATCGCCAGATATTTTAACCTTATAGAGAGGAGATTCTTTATTTATTTTTTTTATTTTGTTGACGGTGTCGCGCAAATCCTCTCTCTTATGGGAATCGTAACGCGAGGTATGCTGCGAGCCATAAGTTGTTAAATAATAATCATAGGCGGAATTAATTACTGATGCCATAAAAAAGCCCCTCCTTTCTTCCGTGAAATTGCAGTAAATCTGCATGGGCATATCAAATCCATTTAATATGTTTATCGGAAAATATACCTGGATAGATTATACTTTCCAGGAAAAATATTTCACATTGTTAATTATTTCGGGTTGTGAATCATTTTTAGCCATTTATTTTTTTATATGAAATGAAACATTGTCTTTAAACAGCTTGCCAGTGCCGTTTTGCAGTACGGTTTTCTTTGCGCTGACCGATGGATCCAAAGAAGATGATTTTGGTTCTGCCCAGAACACTTCTTCTTGTTTTTTTTCTGTCTTTGGCGGAGCAGGCTTGTCGTCAGCGTTTATTTTTTTACGCAGGTCTGAAACCGTCTGCCCGGCAGAGGTTATTTTCTGGCCGATGCCCCTGGACACACGGTCGATCTTTTTTTGCAGCATGGCTTTTTCATCTTCGGTATCAGCGGTGCGCTGTTTGCCTTCTAAGCCTTTGCGTACCCGCACCATGCCGGCGAGGTCTTCTTTGGTAGTGTCGAGTGTAATCATAATGCCGGCTTCCTCGCCGCGCAGTCCTTTGAAAAGCGGTAGTTCTTCGCTGTCGTCCTGCTGTGCGGCCTCGTTTGCAGACACCAACGCTTCTTTGACTGCTTCGCGTTTTTTTTCAGCTTCTTCCTGGCGCTTACGAATCTGATATTCTCTTAATTCCTGGTTTAAATTTTGCAGTTGCTCTTGTGCAGCCTGCTTTTCCTTCTTTTTTTCTTCGGCTGGCATTTCGTCGTCATTGGAAAGCGCTTCTACTTTTTCCTCCAGTGCAGTAATTTGCTTTTTAATGTTGTTTTCATAACTGTCGCGAGAGGATAGTTTTGTCTTGACGCCGCTCTTTATGCCTTGCGAAGAGCTGATTCCTGCTATGCTCATTTTCTTCCTCCTTGATCTGCTTGTGAAATCCTTTTCCTGTTGCATGGTGTCATGAGAATAAACCACAAAGATAATCTATAAATGCCCCCAATTCGGATTATCTTTTATACATATTAATATCGGAGAAAAAGCGAGTTTGCTTAATACGGCAGCTTGTATAAATTTTTCAAGAAAGATGTTGACGAACGGCTAAAATCGTGCTATTCTTAGTGGGCGATGGAAGTAGGTCTTTTTTTTATGCCTAAAATTAAAAGAATTTAATGGAGGTGGAAGTTGTGCGCACAAGAATTACATTGGCATGTACAGAATGCAAGCAGCGTAATTACAACATGACGAAGGATAAGAAGACTCATCCGGATCGAATGGAAACCAAAAAGTATTGCAGATTTTGCAGAAAGCATACTTTACACAAGGAAACCAAATAGTTCGGATTGAGCAAAGGAAGTGACAAGTAGAATGGGAAAAGAAAAAGAAATAGAAACCCAAAAGTCGGGCTGGTTAACCGGTCTTAAGGCCGAATTTGCTAAAATTATATGGCCGACAAAAGAACAGCTTGCCAAAGAGACAACAGCCGTTGTCGTAGTATCAGTCATTTTAGGTGTGATTATTGCTCTGCTGGATTTTGTGATCCAGTATGGTGTTGATTTCCTGGTGAATTTATAAGGAGGAGCGAGGATGGCAGAAACGAACTGGTATGTCGTTCATACCTATTCGGGTTATGAGAATAAGGTCAAGGCGAACATTGATAAGACAATTGAAAACAGACATCTTGAAGATCAGATTCTTGAAGTCAGAGTTCCGATGCAGGAAGTTGTTGAATTGAAGAATGGTGCGAAAAAGCAGGTTCAAAAGAAGATGTTTCCGGGCTATGTCCTCATTAACATGGAAATGAATGATGACACTTGGTACGTGGTCAGAAATACCAGGGGTGTGACCGGATTTGTTGGTCCGGGATCGAAGCCGGTGCCGCTCACGGAAGCAGAAATGCGTCCATTGGGAATCAAATCTGAAGAAGTGGTGGTGGATTTTGAAGAGGGCGATACCGTCACGGTCATCGGTGGTGTCTGGAAGGATACCGTCGGTGTGATTCAAAACATGAACCACAACAAGCAGATTGTGACAATCAATGTCGATTTATTCGGTCGCGAAACACCGGTAGAAATAAGTTTCGCAGAAATAAAGAAGCTATAAACAAGCGAGTAAACGTTTAGGAGGCGACCAAAATGGCAAAGAAAGTAGAAGGATATATCAAGTTGCAGATTCCTGCCGGAAAAGCAACGCCGGCACCACCTGTTGGCCCTGCTCTTGGTCAGCACGGTGTAAATATCGTTGAATTTACAAAGCAGTTTAATGCCAGAACCGCAGACCAGGGAGATACGATTATCCCGGTTGTGATTACGGTATATGCAGACCGCAGCTTTAGTTTTATTACAAAGACACCGCCGGCAGCGGTTTTAATCAAAAAAGCATGTAATATCAAGAGCGGATCTGCGGTTCCGAACAAGGACAAAGTTGCTACGATTACGAAGGCAAAACTGCAGGAGATCGCAGAGCTGAAAATGCCGGATCTGAATGCGGCGTCTTTGGAAGCTGCAATGAGCATGATTGCAGGTACAGCAAGAAGCATGGGTGTTCTGGTAGAAGAATAATCGAAAACAATAAAAGAGACTTAGGCAAATAATTTAAGACAAATTTAATACTTTATCGTGGGAGGGGGATACTTCCCGCTATAACCACTAGGAGGTAATAAAAATGAAAAGAAGTAAGAAGTATCAGGAGCTTGCAAAGCAGGTAGACAAGTCCAATCTGTACGAATCTACAGAAGCGCTTGCACTTGCAAAAAAGACAGCAACTTCTAAGTTTGACGAGACGATCGAAGTGCATATCAAGACCGGATGTGACGGACGTCATGCAGAGCAGCAGGTACGTGGCGCGGTCGTACTGCCGCACGGTACAGGAAAGTCTGTAAAAGTGCTTGTATTTGCAAAAGGCGTAAAGCTGGATGAGGCACAGGCAGCAGGTGCAGACCATGTCGGCGGCGAGGAATTGATTCCGAAGATCCAAAACGACGGTTGGCTGGATTTTGATGTTGTTGTAGCTACGCCTGATATGATGGGTGTTGTTGGGCGTCTGGGACGTGTGCTCGGGCCGAAAGGCTTAATGCCAAACCCGAAGGCTGGTACTGTAACTATGGATGTTACAAAAGCCATCAACGATATTAAAGCTGGTAAGATTGAATATAGATTAGACAAGGCAAACATTATTCATGTGCCGATTGGAAAAGCATCCTTTACCGAAGAACAGTTAGCGGACAACTTCCAGAGCCTTATGGATGCAGTTATCAAGGCAAGACCGAGCGCGTTAAAAGGCCAGTTTATCAGAAGCTGTACAGTAGCTTCCACAATGGGGCCTGGCGTAAAGATCAATGTGGCAAGTCTTGTAAAATAATTGTTGACAAATAGATCATAGTGATATTATAATATGTAACGTATTGCCGAAGACAGCAGGTGCCGAATGGCGTAACCATATTTTACAGTATTGGCCTGCCGAGGAGTTTATTTCAGATTTATTGGATGCGCAGTTTCTGCGGATAAATCTGTGAATGAGATTACACACCTCCCTGTCTTTTGCAGGGAGGTTTTCTTTTGGGCAATCAAATAAATAAAGGAGGTGCTCATTCGTGGCAAAAGTAGAATTAAAGCAGCCGATCGTGCAGGAGATTGCTGAACACATCAAAGATGCACAGTCTGTTGTGATCGTCGATTACCGCGGCCTTACCGTTGCACAGGATACCCAGCTTCGCAGAGAGTTAAGAGAAGCAGGCATCACTTACAAGGTGTACAAAAATACATTGATGAATTTTGCTTTTAAAGGAACGGAGTTTGAAAGCCTGACAGGTTCTCTGGAAGGCCCGAATGCCATCGCGATTTCTAAAGATGACGCGACGGCTCCAGCCAGAATCCTTGCAAAATTTGCCAAGACGGCTCCGGCTTTGGAGATCAAGGCAGGCGTTGTAGAAGGCAATTTCTATGATACGGAAGCAATGAAAGAGATTTCAAGCATTCCGTCCAGAGAAGAACTGTTGTCCAGACTGCTTGGAAGCTTCCAGTCTCCAATTACCAACTTTGCTCGTGTAATCAAGCAGATTGCAGAGAAGGATGGCGAAGGCGAAGCTGCTCCGGCAGAAGCAGAAGCCCCGGCAGAAGAAGCTCCGGCAGAGGCTTAATAAGGAATTAGATGATTGATAAAATAGGAGGAAATAAAAATGACTACAGCTGAGATCATTGAGGTAATCAAAGGCTTAACCGTATTAGAGTTAAATGATTTAGTAAAAGCATGTGAAGAAGAATTCGGCGTATCCGCAGCAGCAGGCGTTGTCGTTGCAGCAGCAGGCGGCGCGGCAGAAGCAGCAGAAGAAAAGACCGAATTCGACGTAGAGCTGACAGAAGTTGGCCCGAACAAGGTTAAGGTTATTAAAGTAGTTCGTGAAGCTACCGGCCTTGGCTTAAAAGAAGCAAAAGAAGTCGTAGACAACGCTCCGAAGGTAGTAAAAGAGCAGGCTGACAAGGCTTCAGCAGAAGAGCTGAAAGCAAAACTGGAAGCAGAAGGCGCTAAGGTTACATTAAAATAAGATCGCACAGATGAGAAAGGCAGTTCCTCTGGGAGCTGTCCTTTTTTATACCCGAAAAATTCTGGAAAAAAATCCTTGACGAATAGGGGGGACTTGTGCTATCATATACGTTGCACTTATTGTGCTAATTGGCTTTTTTGCGCTTTTTTACAATAGCACAACATATTGTAGTAAAAATGCAGCCCATATCTAAATGTGCTTTTTTGTTAAAAATAAAGAACGAGAGGTGAAACGTCATATGGAG
>ERZ778516.243-NODE-243-length-47213-cov-22.015204_pt1 | contig 47213 bp, 36 predicted proteins | sample MGYA00510342_ERZ778516 | MGnify/ENA primary metagenome ERZ778516 (study PRJEB29527, sample SAMN07138961) | mouse gut metagenome | material: feces | host: mouse | place: China:Nanjing | collected 2016-01-25 ...
TCAAACCATGAAACTAAAACTTCTGACTAATTTTGAGCAATAGTTTCAAATAAAAATACAACCGATTTCAGGAGGGGGTTATAGGAACTATCTGTTGTTAGTTCTTTAGTGGGAAAGGCTCTGTTAAGAACAGAATTTAAGTACCACTTTAAAGAACCGTTTTTAAGAACATGGAAGTATTACAGCAGCATTTTTTCGATTTAAGTTTAAATTACAATTTACGTAATCCCAAGAGTAAGCGACCTACTATTATATATGCAGTGTTTCGGATTGCAGGTAAACAGTATAAGATTAACATCGGTGCAAAGGTTTATCCTAATCAATGGGACAACCGTTTGCAGATGCCAATTATACACAATATTTCTAATCTTGATGTTGATAATAACAGAATTGTTCTAACACAAATTAACCAAACAAGGTTGGCATTTGATAACGCCAGGTCGTATATTTGCAATAATCCGCATGAATTGGAGCATCCGAAGCGGTGTTTAGAGATTATCAAACAGAATTTTTATTTAAAACCTTATACTATGAAGAAAAGGGATTCAATAACTCAATGGCTCGTGGAGTACATTGAGAAGAATAAACGTGGAAATACACTAACGAAAGAATTGCAGAATGTGAACTTCTTAAGGCGATTTTTCAAAGAGCATAGTCAGTACCAAGACGACTTTACCCAAATTAGTTTTGAGTTGATAAATGATGCGTTCCGTTATATGGAACAGATGAAACAGCCTAATGGAAAGCAGTATGCAATATCAACGATACGTGAGGCACAAAAGAAACTTAAGGCGGCTTTAAAGGTTGCTGCGGGTAGAGAGTACCGTAAATTTAATTGGCAGGCAACAGAAATTGATGAGGTGCAAATTACGAAAAACCTTATCCCTAAACCTGAGCGAGGTGCAAAAAATGCTCCCCTTACTGCTGACGAGGTTGCAAAACTACGGGCATACGAGTGTAGCGGTAGCAGTAAAGTGGCAAGGGATTTATTTTTAATTCAGTGTTATACAGGACAACGTAAATCAGACTTAATGCAGTTATTGGATAGTAAAAATATAGATTGGAATAAGGGTATTATTACAGTCAATAAGCAGACTAAAGGCAAGTGTGCAGCGTATATTCCGATAAAAGATACATTATTGGTAAATCTGATAAAAAATTATGAGGGACAACTTCAACGATTACCTGTAAAATATAATGATAATTTGCGGAAAGTGGCTAAAAATGCAGGATTGACACGAATAGTTGAATATACGGAGCAGAGAGGGAAGATTGTCGAAGAACATAAAGGACATATCTATGAATTGATACATAATCATTTAGGGAGACATACTTTTATAAGCCGAATGGCAGAAGCAGGAGCACGTAAAGAAGAAATAAAGTCTATTACAGGACATACTTGCGACAGTACAGTTGATGACATATACACGCACATAGACCAAATGAAAGCTGCACAAAAAGGGGCAGAACATCAAAACGGATTGTATGATACTATGAAGGTTGATGAGGCTTCTTGTCCGAAGAATGAACCTGTATCCAACAATGGGGTAAGGGATGATATGGTAGATAGGGTTGTAGACCTCAAAATTCAATGCAGAGATTTGCAACGCAAAAACTTAGAGCTATCTTCGATACTTAATCGACAGGAATATGAAGAAGCAATGGAAGCGATAGAGATGCTGCCACCCACCGAAGAAGATTTCATGATACATACTGTTTGATAGGCGTATTGCATTTGTGATTTTTTAGAAAATATACGATTGTAAAACCTTGTTAGAAGTGTCTGTGGCTAACTTTCTACATCTTTCTGTTGCTTAAAATCAGATGAATTTAAGCAAGTACGGTATTTAGTGTATCCCGCCACTTAGAAATAAGGATTATTTCAACCTATCTACCCCCATAACCGTTTGGAAAGTGTATCATTAGAAAAATTTTTCTGATTTTTTTGAGTTAGATATTGAACTTAGCTACTATTCTAACTACTTATATATAAACTAAGATTCAGTATGACAGAAGAAACAAAGAAAAAAATCAGTGTGCGTTTAAAAGGACGTAAAAAACTTGCAACTCATTGCCAACGTATATCCCAATCTTTGCAGGGGTTGCCAAAAACGAAAGAGCACAAAGAGCACCTAAGTGCTTCTTTGAGGGCTTATCATAAGAATAATAAAACAAAAAATGAAAAAAATGAGAAAGAATAAAAGCATAATTAGCGTAGATAAATTGACCCTATGTTATCAAGCAAAAGATAAACTTATAAATAAGTTAAGTGAGTGTAATGAATTAACAGATAGTGATGATTGTTTCTACTTAGAGCGTATTCCATGTGATGATGCTCTTTTTTCAGACAGCTTTAATGTTATAATAAAAAGGACTTTTTTTGATGGGACCGGAGGTCTCATCAAAAAGAAGTTCGCCACACTAAGAACAAAATCTCACTCTATGAATGAAAATAAAATCAACTACGTATGGCTATATATCGAAAATTGGGTATTTTATGAAACATTTACAGCTATACAGGGAAAACATAATTGGTTGGCTTGTGTAGACTATATTGTTGATGAATTAGGATTAAGTTTTAATAATATCACATCTTTGGATATAGCTTTGGATACTAATATCAATTTTGCAAAAAGGATTAAGTCTGCACAATTTAATGATGATTACGAGGTCATATTAAACGGTACTCTTCGCTCTGATAAAAAGGAACTCTTAAATGAAATTCTTCACATTCAAACAGGCGACCAATGTCGTTTGCGGACTTTGAGTATTTATATAACCCCTAAAAAACAAAACGGGTTAAGTTTGAAAGTATATGATAAGAAGCGGGAGTTGGGAAAATCGCATAAAACATATATACCGCAGTGGAATGAACTAAAGAATAACGACTATCGTATAGAACTGACATTAAAAAACGAACATCTGAAAGAGGTCTATAAACAAAAGGGAGAAGTGATACCCGATGAACTTTTGATGGCTACTTTGGCATCACAACAACAAAGTCAAGACCCATTGTTTGCTATACTCTTATATTTTTCAAATAGATTACTTCGTTTCCGCTGCAATGGAAAGCCGATTTCTATATTTCAACTTTGAAATGGGATACGTAGTGTTGTTTTCGTAGGGGTTTTAGCAGAGCCCCCTGCGAGAGCAACCTTTTTATGCCTAATCTATTATCAATTAATTTTTTATATGGTTAAAAATGCGTAGTACTATATTTTTGTATTCAAATTAAAAGTGTATTCAAATAAATCAATAAACCATTAAAAAGAATACCATGTTCTGTATTTAATTTATTCTTTGAATAATTTGCATACAATAAAGAAAAGAACTATCTTTGTGATATAATTAAAAAGTCAAGATATGAAGGCAATAATATACGCACGTGTTAGTTCAACGACTGACCGACAAACAACAGATAGACAAGTGGAAGACCTTAAGTCTTATGCAGAGTATTCAAAAATGGAAGTTGTAAAAGTCTTTGAAGAAAAGGTGAGTGGGGCAAAGAAGAATACGGAGCGTCCAATTCTCGTTGAGGCTTTGAGTTATTGTCGGACGGAGCGTATAGATATGCTGTTAGTGTCTGAACTAAGTAGGTTAGGTAGAAATGCCTTTGAGGTATTGGAGACTGTGAAAGGTTTAGTTGATGATGGAATTAATTTATATATGCAGAAAGAAAAGTTTACATTGCTTGATGATGATAAACAACCGTCCATGTTTGCGCCTATAATGCTTGCTACCTTGTCAACTTGCGCACAATTGGAACGAGAGAACATTAAGTTCCGTCTTAATTCGGGACGGCAGCAGTACATAGCCAAAGGTGGGCAGCTCGGACGAAAAAAAGGTAGTGTAAAAAGTGCGGACAAAAAGAAAGAAGAATATAAGGACGTGTTAAAAGCATTGCGACAAGGGTTGTCTGTGCGCCAAGTGGCAAAACTTACCGATACATCAGCCTCAACCGTTCAGCGTTTGAAAAAAGAATTTAAGTTGTAGGTTAATGAAACAAGAGGGCTATCAACCCTCTTGTTTTTTGTTTTAACTGCATTAATTTCCAAAATCATACATTAAGGTTGCAGTGCCATTAAATTTGTAAATATCGCCTTTATATGCCATTTCAAGTTGCTCAAATTTAATGGTTATTTCACTTTTTTCTTTATTAGTATCCATAACAGTTGCTTTGCCGCTTTGGTATGAATAATTTTCCCAATAAGAGGCTTCGGGAGGGGATAAAGTAAGTTTCATTTTTGATACATCATCTCCTTTGTTTAGGTTGGTAGCACTTTGAAAAGAGAACATGTAATATTCAAGGTCGTTAGTGCCGTTTTTTACATTGTCAACTGTGAGTGTGAACTCTCCGCTTCCATTACTCCAAGAACCTTCTAATCCGACCATTGTGGATATAGTTCTCATTACACCATTAATTTCAATGGCATTACCATTTGTTTCATTGTTTTCATCATCACCACATGACATAAGAGTAAATGATAACGTGGCTAATAGTGTTATAGAAAAAAAATATATATACTTCTTCATAGCTTTTTTTAAGATGAATTTATATTGTTTTTTTATTTGACTTTAATAACGCGAAAATTGTTCTTGTTGTCAATGATTGCACCATTTGCACCAAGTTTGCGAGCCTTACGTGCAGCCTTCCATAAGAGGTATTTTTCAAGTCTTGGGCGTTCGGGTCTTACTAATGGCAAAATCCAAGGAGTATATGACCCCAATGCAACTACTTCAAAATCTTTTCCTACTTCATTTTCATTCATGTACACTTTTACATTTTCATAGGTGTCTTTTTTCTTCTTATCAGTCTTGAATAAAGTTTTACCAAGAAATGTAGTGTGATTGATTTTTTTCTCGTAATTCGCTTTCAATTTGTCAGTACTCATATAATTCACCGTACTGCAAGATGAAAGAGCAATACACCCAATAAGTGCAAAGCCAATTACATATTTCTTCATATAAAATAAGATTTTGTGTGTTCAGCAGCCCCAACCGAACGGTTAATATAAAAAGAAAGAGCGCAGGCACTGTTAGCATATCGGTATCAAGCATCGCCAAACGCTCCTATCACAATACACAACAATAGCCCACGCTCCATATAGGTGCGTGAGCATTTAGTGTATCCTTGTGATAGTTTGAAATTGGCGATTTCGATACCAAGGATTACTAAACGCTCTTACGTTATCTTAAAATGTCGGCACAAAGGTACAAATAAAAGTTTTATTCATTTTATTATTGTTAGGAAAAAGTTCTATCTTTGCGGTGTTCTTTATGGAGTAATAACCGCTTTTAATAACCCTTTTCTTAAATAATTAATTCTCAACATAGAATTAGTTTCAAATAAAACCAATACCTTTGCGCCATATTTACTAATACAAAGAGTATGACTTATCATCATTTATCTGTCTTAGTCCATCGTCAGGCTGAAAAATATGGCAACAAGGTAGCTCTGAGATATCGCGACTATGAGACGGCACAATGGATTCCGATTACCTGGAATCAATTCTCCGGGACAGTGAGGCAAGCGGCCAACGCACTTGTGGCACTGGGAGTAGAGGAACAAGAAAATATCGGAATCTTTTCGCAGAATAAACCTGAATGGTTTTATGTAGACTTTGGTGCGTTTGCCAATCGGGTTGTTACAATTCCGTTCTATGCAACCAGCTCTCCGGCACAAGCGCAATATATTATCAATGATGCACAAATACGTTATCTTTTTGTAGGTGAGCAATTCCAGTATGATGCTGCTTTCAGTATCTTCGGTTTCTGTACTTCCCTGCAACAACTGATTATTTTTGACCGTTCGGTAGTGAAGGATCCTCGTGACGTATCCTCTATCTATTTTGACGAATTTATGGCGATGGGAGAGGGACTGCCTCACAATGATACGGTAGAAGACCGTACCGAACGGGCTTCATACGATGATTTGGCAAACATTCTCTATACATCCGGCACAACGGGTGAACCGAAGGGCGTCATGCTTCATCATTCCTGTTATCTGGAACAGTTTCAAACACACGATGACCGTTTGACAACGATGTCGGATAAGGATGTGTCTATGAATTTCCTCCCCTTGACACACGTGTTTGAGAAAGCATGGTGTTATTTTTGTATCCATAAGGGGGTGCAGATTTGTATCAATCTCCGTCCGGCGGATATTCAGACGACTATTAAGGAAATCCGTCCGACACTGATGTGTAGTGTTCCCCGTTTCTGGGAGAAAGTGTATGCAGGCGTACAGGAGAAAATAAACGAAACAACAGGGTTGAAGAAAGCACTGATGCTGGATGCTATCCGGGTAGGTAAAATCCATAATCTGGATTATCTGCGTCAGGGCAAGACTCCGCCGATGATGAATCAGTTGAAATATAAGTTTTACGAAAAGACCATCTATTCTTTACTGAAGAAGACTATTGGCATTGAGAATGGTAACTTTTTCCCTACTGCCGGTGCTGCTGTGCCCGATGAAATCAATGAATTCGTCCATTCGGTAGGCATCAATATGGTGGTTGGATATGGGTTGACAGAATCTACGGCTACTGTATCCTGTACGTTGCCCGTAGGCTATGACATCGGTTCGGTAGGTGTCGTATTACCTGGGATTGAAGTGAAGATAGGTGAGGATAATGAAATCCTGCTTCGCGGTAAGACTATCACAAAAGGATATTATAAGAAAGCGGAAGCTACGGCTGCTGCCATTGATGCTGATGGATGGTTTCACACGGGGGATGCGGGTTATTTCAAGAATGGTCAGCTTTTCCTGATGGAACGTATCAAGGATTTGTTCAAGACATCGAATGGCAAGTATATTGCTCCGCAGGCTTTGGAAACGAAACTGGTCATCGACCGGTATATCGACCAGATTGCCATTATTGCCGATCGGCGTAAGTTTGTCTCTGCTCTGATTGTTCCTGTATACGGATATGTGAAAGAGTACGCAAAGGAAAAAGGCATCGAATATAAAGATATGGCTGAATTGTTGCGGCATCCTAAGATTGTCGGTCTGTTCCGTGCACGGATAGAGACCTTGCAACAGCAGTTTGCGCATTACGAGCAGATCAAGCGTTTCACTTTACTTCCTGAACCGTTCAGTATGGAGCGTGGGGAACTGACTAATACGTTGAAATTGAAACGTTCGGTCGTTTCGGAAAACTATAAAGATTTGATAGAAAAGATGTATGAAGAAAACGCATAGTCTGTTGTTTCTTTTAGTAGCGGAATTTTGCGTATCTTTGTACCCGATATCTGAAATCTGTAAATAATAAAATTGTAAATCAAATGATTACTATTGAACAACTTAAAGACGTGAAAGAGCGCACTGATGCGCTGAGGAGGTATCTTTGACGTCGACGGGAAGAAAATTCAAGTCGAAGAAGAACAACTGAGAACACAAGCTCCGGGATTTTGGGATGACCAGAAGAAGGCCGAAGCTCAAATGAAATTGGTGAAAGACCTGCAAAAGTGGATTGACGGCTATAACGAAGTCAAGACGCTGGCAGACGAACTCGAACTGTCTTTTGATTTCTATAAGGAAGAGTTGGTGACTGAGGAAGATGTGGACGTAGCTTATGCGAAAGCTTACGAAGCTGTAGAAGCGCTCGAACTCAAAAATATGCTTCGTGACGAAGCCGACCAGATGGATTGTGTGTTGAAAATCAATTCAGGTGCCGGTGGTACGGAAAGTCAGGACTGGGCTTCCATGCTGATGCGTATGTATCTGCGTTATGCCGAGACGAACGGTTATAAAGCTACCATTGCCAACCTTCAGGAAGGTGACGAAGCCGGAATCAAAACCTGTACTATCAATATTGAAGGTGGTTTTGCATACGGTTATTTGAAGGGCGAGAACGGTGTGCACCGCTTGGTTCGTGTTTCTCCATACAATGCACAAGGTAAACGGATGACTTCCTTTGCTTCCGTGTTCGTTACTCCGCTGGTAGATGACAGTATTGAAGTGAACATTGAACCTGCACGTATCTCTTGGGATACCTTCCGAAGCGGTGGTGCCGGTGGACAGAATGTAAATAAGGTAGAATCCGGTGTCCGTTTGCGTTATCAATACAAAGATCCTTATACTGGCGAGGAAGAAGAAATCCTGATTGAAAACACCGAAACCCGCGACCAGCCGAAGAACCGTGAGAATGCAATGCGCCAATTACGATCTATCTTATATGATAAGGAGTTGCAGCACCGCATGGCAGAACAGGCAAAGGTGGAAGCCGGTAAGAAGAAGATCGAGTGGGGTTCCCAGATCCGTAGCTACGTATTTGATGACCGTCGCGTGAAGGATCATCGTACCAACTATCAGACTTCGGATGTGAACGGTGTGATGGATGGCAAGATAGATGGCTTTATCAAAGCCTATCTGATGGAGTTTTCTTCACAAGAATCATAAAAAACAAAATTAGCAAGAGTTATTTTTGGAAAGTTAAAAGATTTGTTCTTACTTTGTTAGCGTTGAACTTTAAAGCTAACTATTATGGGTAAGAGTAAGAAAAAAGCAGCAATAAGCAAAAAGGAAGAAGAGCAAGCCCAAAGAGTTGTCAAAATAGTGTTTGTCTCATTGATTATTTTGGCGCTGATTATGCTGATCGCATATTCCTTTTTTGGCTGATTATTCACCACAGATTACACAGATTATAGGAGAAAAATCTGTGTAATCCGTGTAATCTGTAGTGAACTCTTTTAATTTGTAACACATCCGTAACCCATGTAATAGGAATGTAACTTCTCTGTAATTTATCCGTATTCAAATTGTCATTTTTGTGTATCCTCGCAGTTGTACTTTTGCTACGAATTAAGTAGCAAACAACTGAAATGAGTAGAATCACAACAACAGTCGTTACGCTTTTGCTAGCGACATCGGTCTTCGGACAGGCCAAGGAAGATGCCGGGGATGGCAAAAAGCTGGAGATGAAAACAATGGAATTTAAAGATTATCTGCCTGAAATTCATGGAACCATCCGAGGAAAATATGAATACCAGACGGAAACGCAGGAAAGCCGTTTCGAGGTACGTAATGCGCGTTTCAGCGTTTCAGGAAATGTGCATCCGTTGGTGGCTTATAAAGCGGAAATCGACCTTTCGGACGAAGGATCTATTAAAATGCTTGATGCCTATGCGCGTGTCTTTCCGCTGCAAGACTTGAATTTTACGATTGGACAAATGCGTGTTCCTTTCACGATAGACGCACATCGCTCTCCCCATCAGCAATATTTCGCAAACCGTTCGTTCATTGCCAAACAAGTCGGGAATGTACGCGATGTTGGTTTTACTACGGCTTATATAAATAAAGGAAGCGTCCCATTTATCCTTGAAGGAGGATTATTCAACGGTTCCGGCTTGACGAATCAGAAAGAATGGCATAAGACGTTGAATTATTCGGTGAAAGCGCAACTGTTGCCTGATAAGAATTGGAATGTAACACTCAGCACCCAAATGATAAAACCGGAAGATGTACGAATCAATGTGTATGATGTCGGTATTTATTATCAGAATAACCGTTTCCATATTGAAGCAGAATACTTATATAAGATGTATGGGCATGAAGCGTTCAAGGATGTGCATGCTGTGAATAGTTTCATTAATTACGATTTACCATTGAAAAAGGTATTCAACAAGATTTCATTTCTTGCCCGTTATGACATGATGACGGATCATAGTGACGGCAGGAAAGATGAAATAACCAAGGCTTTGATAATCAATGATTATGACCGCCATCGTGTGACAGGCGGAATCACACTAAGTCTTTCTAAAGCCTTTATCGCTGACTTGCGGCTGAATTTCGAAAAATATTTCTATAAGAAGTCCGGTGTACCTAAAGAATCCGAACAGGATAAGATCATAATTGAATTTATGACGAGATTCTGAAATAATTTGAGAATTAAAAAATGAGAATTAAGCTGTTGCGGTTCTTTTGTGGGTAGTGTGAGGGGTACTAAACAATCATTTTTTAATTCTCAATTTTTAATTTATCTTTGCGTCATGGCACAAGAAATAGAACGTAAATTTTTAGTTTCCGGAGAATTCAAACCTTTTGCATTTGCGCAGAGCCGTATTGTGCAAGGGTATATCAGCAGTGCTCGCGGGAGAACTGTCCGGGTCCGTATTCGTGACAATAGAGGGTATCTGACTATTAAGGGAGCGTCTAATGCTTCCGGCACCAGTCGCTATGAGTGGGAAAAGGAGCTGCCCTTGTCAGAAGCAGAAGAGTTGATGAAACTTTGCGAACCGGGTATTATTGATAAAACTCGTTATTTGGTGCGCAGTGGCAAACATGTATTCGAAGTTGACGAATTCTATGGTGAGAACGAAGAGCTCGTTGTGGCGGAAGTAGAGCTTGAATCGGAGGATGAAGCTTTTGTGAAACCTGACTTTATAGGCGAAGAGGTGACAGGAGATATACGTTACTACAATTCCCAACTAATGAAAAAACCGTATAAAACGTGGTGAACGTTAACAAATAAACTGTATATTTGTTCTTATCTAAAAAGAGTAATGTATGGATATGGAACAGTTGTACAATTATGTGCCGCGGGAATTGGTTACTTTTGTATTGGTAACTTTGTTTTCTTTATTAATCGGACTCTCGCAACGTCGGATCAGTTTGAAACGTGAGGGAGAAACGACTCTTTTCGGAACCGACCGTACCTTTACTTTCATAGGTATATTGGGATACCTGCTCTATATACTGGATCCTACCGATATGCGTTTGTTTATGGGTGGTGGCGCAGTGCTGGGCTTATTGTTGGGATTAAACTATTATGTGAAGCAATCCCAATTCCATGTCTTTGGCGTTACAACTATTATCATTGCCTTGATTACGTATTGTATGGCTCCCATTGTGGCTACGCAGCCTTCCTGGTTCTACGTCATGGTGATAGTGACTGTACTTTTATTGACTGAACTCAAACACACCTTTACGGAGTTTGCCCAACGCATGAAGAATGACGAAATGATAACGTTGGCGAAATTCTTGGCTATCAGTGGTATCATATTACCGATGCTTCCGCATAAGAACCTGATTCCGGATATTAATCTCACTCCTTATTCTATTTGGCTGGCGACGGTTGTCGTCTCCGGTATTTCCTATCTCTCTTATTTATTAAAGAGGTATGTATTCCATGAATCCGGAACTTTAGTTTCCGGCATTATTGGTGGATTGTATAGCAGTACGGCTACTATCTCGGTGCTGGCCCGTAAGAGCCGGAAAGCCTCGGAACAAGAAGCTACCGAATATGTGGGCGCCATGTTGCTGGCTGTTAGCATGATGTTCTTGCGTTTTATGATACTGATACTTATCTTTAGCAGGGAAATCTTCCTTTCTATTTATCCGTATCTGCTGATTATGTCAGTCGTAGCAGCCGTTGTGGGATGGTTTATCCATTCCCGGCAAAAACGCCCGAAAGGTCAGCCTGCTACCGAAGAAGACGATGATAGCAGCAACCCGTTGGAGTTCAAAGTAGCATTGATTTTTGCCGTACTTTTTGTAGTCTTTACTATTCTGACACACTATACTTTGGTTTATGCAGGTACAGGCGGACTGAATCTTCTTTCTTTTGTATCAGGCTTTAGTGATATCACGCCTTTCATATTAAACCTGTTGCAAAATACAGGCAGTGTTGCTGTGCTGGTTATTACGGCTTGTAGCATGCAGGCTATCATCAGTAATATACTAGTCAATATGCTCTATGCGCTGTTTTTTGCCGGAAAGGGGAGCAAACTCCGCCCTTGGATTTTGGGAGGATTCGGTGTGGTGATTGCTTGTAACCTTGTTTTGTTGTTATTCTTTTATTATGCCTTTTAAGTCTCGGGGGCTTATCGGTTCTGACAGATTGAAGTTACAATTGAAATATAATAAAAGCCAGCATTCCGCTGGCTTTTATTATATTTCAGTATGTTGGGGTTAACCTTCTTTCCAACTCCAATCACTGGGATTATAGTTAATTTCTACGTTGTTTTCAATTGCATCTTCAAGGTTGTGGAAGAAATTGATTCCGGTTTTCTGCTCTAATTCTCTAATAGACATAGAGTAGCGTTTAATAAGATTGGTCTTATTATTTGTATGTTCTACATAGAATGCAATACCTTTATATTGTTTGTTCTTATACGACAAGACTGCTATAAAATAATATTTAGGAACAGCTACTCCTGTGCTAGTCCGAGTGCGTATATCTTCTTCTTTATCAATAGTACCACCTTTGACAACATATAGAGTGTCTGCAGGATTGTTGATTTGTCCCCATGCTTGTACTTGGTCTTCTACATTATTCCAAACACCGCCACCAGTATTGAAACCGGCTTGTTGTTGCGGACTCATATTAGAATAATAAAATGTTTGTTCATTTGCAGCTCTGCTGTATACTCTGTCACCGGAACCAACCATATGTCCTCTTGTATACTCTGGGTTATAGTCGCTTTTTGATGTTCTGTATTGCGCAGGGATATTGGTGTCCTCTTTCCATGCATCAGAGCGTTTTACATTTGATTGACATGTATAATTGTCGAAGGTAAATGCTACCCAGCGTACATGCTTTTTCGTACAGTCATATTCATAGCTGTATGTGACAGTTTCTTTGCCATTTTCTTTGGTAGTCCATGTATGAAATATATTCATACTTCCTCCCTTTAATACAGGAATCTCAATTCTTCCTGCATATCCCGAAGGTTTTTCCGGATCTGGATCCGGATTTGGGTCTGGGTCTGGGCTTGGGTCAGGATCAGGATTGGAGCCATTGCCTGCTAATTGTTTGAGTGTAAACTCTGCTTTTTCTTTCCCTGCTATGATTGTAATAATGACACTTCGTTCAGCTTCGGTATTTGCTTTCATATATCCACTGATAGAGCCATTTCCATTGCCCGATGCTCTACTCAATGTACACCAAGTCTCACTGCTTGAAGCCTGCCATGTGCCATCAGTTTTTACACGAATGATAAATCCGCCTCCATTGGCATTGATTTGCGTTTGGTCAATAGAGGCAATTCCTTGATTGGTATTGCCCGGATTTTCTGGTAGGTCCGGAATATTCTGTTCACTACAAGATACAACTGTGCTATAAACAATGAACAGAATAAATAGTTTAAATAATCCTTTTATCATTTTACTTCTTTAATTAAATAAATTATGGTAGGTAGGTGATCGCTATATCCGTTTAGCCATACACCACCTGCTTGCGTTCGTTTTGGATATCCTTTATATTTCCCTTCTTTTTGGAACATGAAATCCCGACGGAAAATTTCATGTTTATAGTATTTCAATGAACTACGGTCGTTACCTAACAGGTTTCCAGTAAATACAATTTGGTCAAATAAGTTCCATTTGCCTCTATACATTAATGTACCGTAGCCTTTTTTCAGTGTATCCCACCATGGATTGTATAAATCTTCCGGACCAACATCTGCCGGTTTTCTCTTGGCGCCAAGTGCCACAGCCATACTTTTGTCCATCGGGTCGTCATTCATGTCTCCCATGATAACCACTTTTGCAGCAGAGTCCTCCCTTAGTAAAGAATCTTTGATTGCTCTGACTTGCTCACCCGCACGTTCGCGAGCAGCAGATGCAGCGGCGCGTGAAGGCCAATGGTTGACAATAAAGTGCATTTTCTCTCCAGCTATATAGCCGCTGGCAATAAGGAAGCCGCGTGTTTTATGCACTGTATCATTTATATATACATATGGAACAAGCTTGCTGTTTGAGAGTTCAAATAATTTCGGATTGTAGAAGAATGCGCAATCTACGCCGCGCCTGTCTTCGCCTTCATAATGAATATACTTATAATCTCTGTCAGCTAAAGCTGGTTGTTTCAGAATATCTTCCAGAACTCTGTAGTTCTCGATTTCAGATACACCGATAATGGCAGGTCCCATTGGCAACTTGTCAGTTGAAAGTTTACTTAAAATTTCCGACATATTCTTCAGCTTTGCCTTATATTTCATCGAATTCCATTGGTTCGTTCCATTGGGCAAATACTCGTAGTCGTTTTTACCTTCATCATGGATTGTGTCGAATAAATTCTCCATGTTGTAGAAAGCTACACTGTAGAGGGCGTATTTCTTTTCTTGTCCATAAGCCATTAGGACAAAAAAGACAAGTAGGCCGAGAGTCATTAGTTTTTTTTTCATCTTTAAAATTCATTTTAAAAGTGGGTAATTTGACATTCGTATGACAAATATCTAAAAAGAAAACGGAAAAACCGCCTATTGCAGCGACTTTTTTCGAAAAAAACATTGTTATTCATAAATTTCTTTGTTATTTTGCATGATAGTTTATTTCATTTGTATTGCAAAATGAAAGACCAATTAACATTAATATAAATTAAATTATGAAACAACGACTAGGGTTAGCGATCGTGTTATTTTGCTTGACACCAGCACTTTTGGCTCAGCAAAAGGCAAAGCAAAATGCCCGTGAAGACAATGCTTCTTTCATGTTTACAGAATCACAATTGAATGAAGAAGATGATACAGCTCAGAGTACCTCTGCGTTAGTCACTTCCAACAATGATGTTTATCTGTCAAATGTAGGTTATCTGTTTAGCCCGATGAGATTTCGCGTAAGGGGATATGATTCCCAGTATAGCGATATGTACATCAATGGGGTACAATTCAATGATGTAGAAACAGGACGTTTCAGCTACGGATTAATCGGGGGATTAAATGACGCGACCCGTAATAAAGAAGGTATCGGTCCTTTTGAAGTCAATAATTTTACTTTTGGAGCGATAGGGGGAGCTACTAATATTAATTTACGTGCCAGTCAATATGCCGCCGGTTCAAAACTCACATTGTCTGGTAGTAACCGTAATTACATTTTGCGTGGAATGTACACTTATTCCACAGGTTTGATGAACAATGGCTGGGCATTTACCGGTTCATTGGGATATCGTTGGGGTAATGAAGGTAATATTGAAGGTATTAAGTATAACTCTTTCTCTTATTTCCTTGGTGCAGAGAAAGTATTTAATGAACGTCACAGCCTTTCTTTAGCTACATGGGGAACACCTACAGAGAGAGGTCAACAGATGGCAGCTACTGAAGAAGCTTATTATTTAGCCAATAGCCATTATTACAATCCGAACTGGGGATATCAAAATGGTGAGAAACGAAATGCACGTATTGTGCGTCAGTTTGAACCATCGGCTATTGCTTCTTGGAACTTCAATATTGATGATAATAAGAAGTTGGTGACAAGTGCCGGATTCAAGTATTCTAATTATGGTAAGAGTGCTTTGGGTTGGAATGGTAATGCGGCGGATCCACGTCCGGATTATTATAAGAAGTTGCCTAGTTCTATTTTTGACGTATGGGAGTCAGTTCCTACCCCTGACGAGTTGCAGCAATTTAATGAAGTAACTGATAACTGGAAGAATAATAAGGCTTATCGTCAATTGGATTGGGATGCTCTTTATTTTGCCAATAAACAAGCCAATTCATTGGGTAAGGAAGCGCTCTATTATGTAGAAGAACGTCATGACGACCAGTTAGCATTCAACTTCAACTCAGTATTCAACCATCAATGGAACGAACGTAACAGTTATGTTGCAGGAATCGCGGTGAATACAACGAAAGGTATGCACTATAAAAAAATGAAAGATTTGTTGGGTGCGCAACTCTATACTGATGTTGATAAGTTTGCAGTGCGCGATCATGGTGCAAGTTCTACTATGATACAGAATGACCTCGATAATCCGAACCGTCGTATCGGTGAAGGCGATAAGTTTGGTTACAATTATAATATTTATGTAAATAAACAGAGTGCCTGGATACGCTATCAAGGAAACAATGCCGGTTCGCTCAATTATTTTGTATCCGGTAAGATTGGGTCTACACAAATGTTCCGTGACGGACAAATGAGAAACGGACGTGCTCCATTGAAGTCATTGGGTAGCAGCGGTACTGCCAAGTTCTTGGAAGGGGGAGTGAAAGCCGGATTAAGCTGGGCTATCAATGGCAACCATTCGTTTACATTGAATGCAGGATATGAAGATCGTGCACCGCTTGCCTATAACTCTTTCATTGCTCCGCGTATTAAGAATGATTTTGTGAAAGATTTGAAAACAGAACGTATTTTCGGTGGTGATCTGACTTACAATTTCAATACTTCATGGGTAATGGGACGTTTGACCGGTTATTATACACGCTTCCAGAATCAGGTGGAAATGGATGCATTCTATAATGACAGTGAAGCACGTTTCACTTATCTTTCTATGAACGGTATTGAAAAGGAGCATTGGGGGATAGAAGCGGCAGCTACATTTAAGCTGACAAGTGAACTTTCATTAACCGCTATTGGTACTTGGAGTGATGCTAAATATGCAAACAATCCTGATGCTGTGTTGACATACGAGAGTGAAAATGAGTCAAATCTTGATCGTGTTTATGCAAAAGGTCTGCATGCTAATGGAACACCGTTGTCTGCTTATAGCCTTGCCCTGGATTATAACATAAATGGTTGGTTCTTCAACCTGACAGGTAATTACTATGATCGTGTATACATTGACTTCTCAAGCTATCGTCGCCTTGGAAGTGTATTGGATAAGAACGGTGCAGGTGTAGATGCTAACGGTAATCCGGTTCTTAATGTTCCGGGACAGGAAAAACTGGACGGAGGATTTATGCTTGATGCTTCTATCGGGAAATTTATCCGTTTGCGTAATGGCAAGAGTATTAGCCTTAATCTGAGTCTGACTAATATCTTGAATAATACAGATCTCCGTACAGGTGGCTTTGAACAAAACCGTGATGATAATTACAAAGACGGTGACGCGCGTATTTACAAGTTCTCTAAGAACTCCAAGTATTTCTATGCATTCCCGTTCAATGCTTTCTTGAATATTGGTTATAGATTTTAAGAATGTGTAGTTATCAATCCAAAACAAAAAGAAAGGAAGAAACGATTATGAAGAAATTACTATCTATATTATGTACCGGATTGCTGTTATGTGGTACAGTTCTTACTTCTTGCGAGAACTATGATGACCCGGTAACAGGTAATGCCTATGGCAATAATTCTATTCCGGAAGGGCGCACGATTTCAATCGCTGCGTTGAAAGAAAAATATAATGACTTTATAGATACGAGTAAAGATACTTATACTACTATTGAAGGTGAAACCCGTATTGAAGGTGTAATTACCTGTGATGACGAGAGTGGTAATCTGTACAAGAAGTTGGTCGTGGCAGACGAAACAGGTGCTATTGTTATTGGCGTTAATGCAACCGGTTTGTATGCATTTTGTCCGGTAGGCCAGAAAGTGGTAATCGATTGTAAGGGTTTGCAGATCGGTAGCTACCGTAAGCAAGCGCAAATTGGTACTGTTTATAATAATTCAGTTGGACGTATGCCCGAGTATGTATGGAAGCAGCATGTTCGTCTGATTAATGAACCGAAGTTGTATTATGAGGAATTGAAACCGATTGAGGTTAGTACGCCTGCCGAGCTTGCTGCTATTGATTTAAAGGCAGCACCGATATTGGTGGCTTTTAAAAACGTAAAGCTTTCCGAAGCAGACGGAACGGCAACCTACGCTCCTGGTGATGAAGGTTCCGTAAAGCGTTATTTCACTTATGCTGATGGTACAGAGAGTGGAAGTAACTTGTTCCTTTATACTAGTGCTTACGCAAACTTCTCAAAGGAGGTAATGCCGCAAGGTAGTGTGAATATTACAGGTATTTTGTTACGTTACAATAACCAATGGGAGGTTATTGTCCGCACTTTAAATGATATCAAACGAAATAATTAATTCAATTAACACATATAATTATGAAAAAGATTCTAAATGCTTTATTCTTAACACTGCTTGCGGTGTTTACATTTAGTTCATGTAGTGATGTTCCTGCTCCTTATGATATATTGGGAGAAGGTGATGTTCCGGGGCTTACAGGTGGTGGCACTAAGGAAGATCCATATAATATTGAAACCGCACAGAAGAAACAAGATGGTTCTATAGCTTGGGTACAAGGATATATTGTAGGTTGTGTAGATGGAGAAGGAAAAGCTATTGCTACGGAAAGCAAGTTTGAGGCTCCTTTCACAATAGCTTCAAATATATTGATTGCAGATACACCGAATGAAACTAATTATAAAAATTGTATTCCAGTACAATTGGTAGGTGGCTCTGATGTTCGTACAGCATTGAACTTGAAAGACAATGCAGGAAATTTGGGTAAAGTGGTCATGATTTACGGCTCATTGGAAAAATATTTTGGTGTAGCAGGACTGAAGTCGGCTACTGCGGCTGTGTTGGACGGTGTTGAAATCGGTGAAGGAGGTTCTGAACAACCAAGTGGTAGTTTGATAGAGTTGCTTGATGCTACTAACCCCGTGAATCAAGTAGTGAATACTTTTGATGAAGCAGAAAAAGATAAAGATTATTTAAAAGAAGGTTATGTGAACTTTGCGGAAGTTGGTGGAAGAACTTGGAGAGGAAAACCGCATGAAGGCAATGGACTGATTCAGGCAACTGCTTATGGTAGTAAACAACCTTCTGTTATTTCATGGTTTGTTACTCCGGCTGTGAATGTTGCACAGATGGAAGTGAAGAAGGTTACTTTTGATTGTATCTCTGCTTATTACAAAGAAGGAACAAAACTGGAAGTTTACTTCCTTGAAAAGAATGGAAATGAATTGAATCAGACATTGTTGAATGTAGGTACTCTGCCGCAAGATGCAGATGGATATTCCGAACCTGTAACTTTAACTGGCGACTTGACTGCAATTGGAGATAAAGTAGGATTTATCGGATTTAAATATATTGGTAGTGAAGCTGCAAGTGGAACTTATCAGATTGATAATTTGTATGTGGGTGTAGAGGCTACTGAAAATCCGGAACCGAGTCCTGGTCCCGAACCTGAAGAAAATTCTGTTTTCGTAGAAACCTTTGGAGAAACGGTTAAAACTAATACGAATGTAGCTGATTTTACAGGATGGGATAATAAAAACTTAAAATTTGAAGTTGCTAATTCTAAATGTAATATTCGTGCAAAAGCACACATGACAGATGCCAATCGTACTGAACAGACGAAAGTTAATAGTATATGGTTCCCTGCTGGCAATGACCATTCTTTTACAATCTCAGGTATAGATGCTTCAAAATACAGTAAATTTATAGTTAAATATGAATTGGGTGCAAATGTGTTCAATCAAGGCACTTCTATTGATTTGAATGTATTGAAAGTTTTATTGAATGACGTGGAAGTGACTGCTGCAAGTAAAGTTGTTAGTAATGACAATAAGGATGCAAATGTCTTTTTTGATATGCAGGTGGAAATTGATGTACAGGGAACAGCTAACTCTACATTGAAATTCTCTGCGACTGGAGCGGATAATACGATGGGATTGCTTCTTTATAATGTTAGGTTAATTGGTGTTACAGGAGACAGTGAGGAACCGGGACTTGGTGAAGCTGACGGCACAGAAGAACATCCTTATTCAGTAGCAGATGTAATAGCATTCAATAGTACAAAAAAAGGCCCATATTATGTGAAAGCTTATATTGTAGGTTCAGCAAACGGTTCAATGGATAAGATTCAGACATCGAACTTTTCTGGGGATACTAATATTGTAATTGCCGACCAACAAAATGAAGCGGATAAAAGCAAGCTTGTTCCAGTACAGTTACCTTCTGGTGCCATACGTACTGAATGGGGATTAAAGGCAAATCCTGGCAAACTAGGCAAACAAGTTCTTATACAGGCGAATCTGGAGAACTATTTTAGTGTTCCTGGTCTTAAATCTCCGACAAGTATTGTAGAGGTGGCAAAATAAATTGCTTGTGATACAAAGGAAGAGACTATTCCAAAGGTCTGAATGTTTAAATCTGTGATTGTGATTTATAAGTGACAAGATTTGATTTGGGCTTTTGGGATAGTCTCTTTTTTATAGTCAGTTATTACTTAATATATAGGAAGAAGAAAATGAGGAATAGAATGAATGTTGTGTGGCTAGTTTGTATATGTCTATTATTGTCTGCTTGTGATAAAGATGACAATTATGATTCCAATAATTTCGCCACCGGCATTGTAGAACTTCCGGCTCGTCGAGATGGCGTAAACGATGTATTCTTAACCCACTCTACAATAGTCAACGGACAGAAAGTGACCACCTTTAGTATGGAGTACGACAAGAGTAAGAAGCACTCCCGTTGGATTGCATTCCGCTTCGACAATCAAACTAGGCTGCAAGGTGCAACTCGTGGCAATGAGTTTGTTTCAGACCCTTCTCTTGAGCAGGAGTATCAACGTGTACAAGCAGACTTCGGGAGAAGAGGTTATGATAGAGGGCACCTCTGTGCTTCAGCCGACCGACTTTATTTGCAAGAAGCCAATGATCAGACTTTCTATTATACCAACATGAGCCCGCAACGAAACAATTTCAATACAGGTGTTTGGTTAGCGTTGGAAGGGCAAGTACAGTCGTGGGGACGTAGCTGTACCGCTTCCGACACCTTGTACGTAGTGAAAGGCGGAACGATTGATAAGGAAGAACATATTAAGGAATATATCGGCGGTGACCGTAGCAAGCCCGTTCCAAAATACTATTATATGGCTTTGTTGTTTAAGAAGGGAGGTTCTTTTAAAGCGATAGCCTTTTGGATGGAACATACCGACAGCAAACCATCAAAAACAATAAAGCTAGCCGACTATGTATTATCTATAGATGAACTGGAAGAAAAAACAGGAATCGATTTCTTTCCCAATCTTAATGATAACTTGGAAAATGCACTTGAAGCCACTTACTCAACCAAAGCCTGGCCTGGGTTAGAATAAATATTACCGTAGATAATAAATACTTTCTCCAGTAATACTTTTTAAATGGATATAGTGACCACTTCCCGGCCTTGATTTATTTTGTGAAAGAAATACGTTAATAATATTATTGTATATTGTAAATGCATAGATTTGAATAACTTGATGTTGTTTGAATCCATGCATTTTTTCAATGTGCGGGAATATCTCATTCAGGATTCCACCACCCATTTCTCGATATTACGGGTTTTCTCACTGAAGTTAATCCCTATCTTGAACAGTTTTCGCCTATCTGCTTCGAAAGGCAATGCATATCGTTTGTCGTTAATCTGCTGCAATGCCTCTTCCGCTGTACCATTCAGCTTAAATTCCATTATATAAATGAATTTGTCTGTCTGCAGGATGAGGTCTATGCGTCCGTTATTGGTGTGGTATTCCACTTTGGTATAGAAACCAACCAGTTTGAAAACGATGAAAAGCACATTTTCATAATGTAATTCCTGCTCCCGGATTACTTCGTAAGTCGTATCAGCGAAGAAACTCTGCAGGCGGCGGAAGAAAGAGCTATAGTCTCCGGCCTCTACTTCACGAACGAACTTTTGAATTTCAAACGGAGATTCCACCTTATTCACATTCGCATAAAAAGGAAGTAAGAAACGGATGAAACCTTCTTCCACTTCACGGTTGGGGAAACCTAAACGGTATATGCCAAAACGTTCGTCATATCCTTTAATGGTGAGGTATCCGCTTTGGTAAATCACTGGAATCGGGTTGGTTGATTCGGAGTCGATGCTATTCAATACTTGTGCATCAGTTTCTTCGTGTGCCATCCGTTCCAGATCATAATGATGCTTTTTTAGTAACCTAACCAGATAGGTAGGTGTCCCCGTCTCAAACCAATAACTGCCAAATTCTTTATATTTGAAAGCGTTGAGCAGACTAAACGGATTATATATACCGATAGAATTATGTGTAAAATGATAGCCATCATAATATTCTTTTAGTTTTGTACAGAGCTTGTCATACGACAAACCTTGCGTCTCTGCAAACTCATGAAGTTCGATATCTAGGTTTTCATGAAGCTCCTGATCGCTGACACCGCAGATTTCAACATAATCTTTTCGCATTGAGATGTCATCCAAATTATTCAAGTCGCTAAACACACTGACTTTGCCAAACTTTGTAACGCCGGTCAAGAACGCAAACTTTATATAGCCATCCATTGTTTTGAGTGCTCCATAGAAAGGTTTTAAAGTGTCCCGGAATTGTTTTTGCAATTTCTCGTTGCCGATGGCTTGCAACATGGGCTTATCATATTCATCTACCAAAATAACTACGCGTTGTCCTGCCTGCTTGCAGGCGCGTTCTATGATTCCGGCAAAACGCAGGGAAAATGAGCGTTCGGATGGCTCGGCACCATAGAGCTTTTCCCATGCAGTCAACGATTTTTCGAGTATATTATCCAGACTTTCCGGTGCATCATATTTTTCGATATTAAGGTCTAGGTGTAATATCGGATATTTAATCCAGTCTTTTTCCAGCCTTTCTACAGCCAGTCCTGCAAACAGTTCCTTTTTCCCTTGAAAATAAGCTTCCAGAGTGGAGATGAGCAGACTCTTTCCGAAGCGGCGCGGGCGGCTTAAGAAATAGTAACTACCGGTTTTTACCATTTGATACATCAATGCCGTTTTATCAATATAGAAATAACCGTCATTACGAATCTTTTCGAAATTCTGTATGCCAATAGGGTAAATTTTACTACTCATATACTCCGGTTTTATAACTCAATTACACAAAGGTAGTAAATTTCCAACTACTTCATTGTTTTTAGAAAGAGAAAAGTATAAGATGGTTGCTTTTAACAGAATGAGGTGTAGAAAACAGTATGTACTGTTTGTGGTATCTTTTTTAATCCCTATATTTGTCTACATTTCATTTTAATAAAGATAAGCGTTATGGATAGCACTTTCAGAATATACCCGATAGGGATACAGAATTTTGAAGATTTACGTAATAACAACAACGTATATGTAGATAAGACGGAGTTGATATATCGTCTGGCAAATACCAATAAGGTATATTTTTTGAGTCGTCCTCGCCGTTTTGGGAAAAGTTTGCTGGTATCTACTCTTGATGCTTATTTTCGAGGGAAGAAAGATTTGTTCCAAGGATTGGCGATGGAACGTTTGGAGAAAGAGTGGAATGTCTATCCGGTGTTGCACATAGATTTCAGCATGACAAAGTACACTGCTATGTCTGATTTAGAAGAACGTTTAAATCTTCAACTTCGTGAATGGGAACGAATTTATGGTAATGATCCGGAAGAAGAAGGTTATGCGGCTCGTTTTTCCGGAATAATAAAAAGGGCATATCAGCAGACAGGTTTGCAGGTAGTAGTACTTATCGACGAATATGACGCTCCTTTATTAGACAGTAATCATTTGCCGGAACTGCAAAATGATCTTCGTGAAGAAATGCGGAAATTCTTCAGTCCTTTGAAAGCACAAGGGGAATATCTACGCTTTCTTTTCCTGACAGGTATCAGCAAATTCAGTCAGATGAGTATTTTCAGTGAATTGAATAATTTGCAGAATATCAGTATGCGGGATGATTATAGCGCTATCTGTGGTATTACCGAGCAGGAATTGCGTACGCAACTGAAAATTGATATTGAGATGATGGCACAGGCCAATGATGAAACCTATGAGGAGGCTTGCATGCATCTGAAACAACAGTATGACGGTTATCATTTCAGTAAGAAATGTGAAGATGTTTATAATCCGTTCAGTTTGTTTAATGCATTTGCTCAAAAGAGTTATGAAAATTTCTGGTTTTCTACCGGAACGCCTACTTTCTTGATAAACATATTGCAGCAAAGTAATTTCGATATTCGTGAATTGGACGGTGCTACGGCTACTGCCGAGCAGTTTGATGCCCCGACGAGTGCTATTACTGACCCTCTTCCCGTACTTTATCAAAGCGGTTATCTCACTATCAAAGGATATGAACCTGAATTTCAGCTTTATACACTTGCTTATCCCAACAAAGAGGTGCGGAAAGGATTCATCGAATCTCTTATGCCTGCTTACGTGCATTTGCCTGCCCGGGAAAACACATTCTATGTAGTTTCTTTTATTAAGGATTTGCGAGCCGGAAAACTGACTGAGTGTTTGGAACGGATAAGGTCTTTCTTTGCTTCTATCCCCAATGATTTGGAGAATAAACAAGAGAAGCATTATCAGACTATCTTCTATCTATTGTTCCGGCTGATGGGACAGTATGTAGATGTGGAAGTAAAAAGTGCGATTGGGCGTGCAGATGTAGTCGTAAAACTGCATGATGCCATCTATGTCTTTGAATTCAAGATGGATGGCACCCCGGAAGAAGCGTTGGCGCAGATAAATAGTAGAGGATATGCTATACCTTATCAACCCGATCATCGGAAAGTTATAAAGATAGGAGTAAACTTCGACAGTACGACAAGAACTATCGGAGATTGGATAATTGCTGAGGAATAGTAACTTTAAATACGAATCACTCCATAGTGATTTCACCAATTCCTCTTTCAACCTATCACCACCCTTCTGAAACTCCCTGTTCATCGTGCTTACAGAACGGTGATAGGTTGTCTCTGACCTATCACCTCATCTATCACCTATCACCGTCCTGAGGACTGTATATTTATTCTCTTTTCGGCTTAATCCGAACCACTTTGTAGACATTCCCCCGTTTGGTATGCACGGAAGGCACTTGATTCCTCTGTAATATTCTGCCGAACTGAATAATATTGCAATTTGATACATGAATCCTGCTGTCATGCTGCACCTGTTCCAGTATCTCGATGGCGAGAAGTTGCTCGTAGTCAATCGGGGAGCAGTCGATGGGGCGGTTACGTTGATGACGATGTAGCGTCGGCTGCCGGAAGTGTCCGTCAGCAGGTCCTTGTGGTTGCTCGTTCCGATGAATGAAGCGTAGCGGCGCATCTCCTGCGTGGCTGTGCCATGAGGCCGGCGAACATTGACCACCGGTTTTTGGAGGATATGCTTCAGGAAAGGTGATGCTTTAGTAAGAAATTTTATCTGTTCGTTCTACTTTTTTAACTCCGAATGTTTCGTAATTGGCACGAAACCACCTACTTTTATCCCCTCATATTTGCAGCATTTCAGAATGTCCTGCGTCTAATAAATAAAAAACTAAATCATTCTAATCATGAAACACAGACTGTTGCTACTATTACTATTCATGTTTGCTACGTTTGCGGCGGGGTGGGCGCAAAAAGATGTAGCTCCTTCTTTTACCATCAAAGGTGTTCTTCTGGATTCGTTAACCCAAGAGGGAGAACCGTATGCCACCATCAGGATTACCAAGAAAGGTGTTCCGGACAAAGCTGTAAAAATGGCGGTGACCGGGGCAAATGGTAAGTTCCAGGAGAAATTGAATGTACCGGCAGGCGATTATGCAATCAGCATTTCTTCGATAGGTAAAGCGCCTGTTGTGAAAGACTTCACTTTGAAACCTTCTACGAAAATAATCGACCTCGGGACGTTGTATTCTTCGGAAGCCAATAATGAACTGAAGGGAGTGGAAGTTGTCGCCCAGAAGCCTTTGGTGAAGGTAGATGTGGACAAGATAGAATATAACATTGAAGACGACCCCGACTCCAAGTCGAACAGTATTCTGGAGATGCTGCGCAAAGTTCCTTTGGTGACGGTGGACGGGGAAGATAATGTGCAGGTGAACGGAAGCAGCAGTTTCAAGATACATGTGAACGGGAAGCCGAATAACATGATGAGCAATAATCCGAAAGAAGTACTGAAAAGTATGCCGGCAAATACCATTAAATATATTGAGGTGATTACTTCGCCGGGGGCGAAGTACGATGCGGAAGGCGTAGGCGGTATTCTGAATATCGTCACCGTGGGCGGCGGATTCGAGGGATATACGGCTACATTCCGGGGAAATGTCTCTAACAACGGAGCCGGAGCCGGTACTTACGCGATGGTGAAACAGGGAAAGATGACTATTTCCGTCAATTATAACTACGATTACAATAATAGCCCGCGCAGCTACTCGGACAATTACCGTGAGAATTACGAGCCGGGGGCGAGGGACGAGAAGTTTCTCGAATCTCAAAGCAGTTCCAAATCGAAAGGGAATTTCCAGCATGGCAATCTGGAAGCGAGTTATGAGATTGATACGTTGAGGCTGCTGACGGCGGCTTTCGGAATGTATGGCGGCAGTAATGAGAGCGACAATAACGGAAATACGGTAATGTATAGGACGAACCATGAGGACGTGGCTTATCGTTACCGGACGGATAGCCGTAATAAAAACTCGTGGTATTCCATAAATGGAAATATAGACTATCAGCGTACTTCGCGGAAGAATAAGCAGCGGATGCTGACCTTATCTTATAAGATAAATACGCAACCTCAAACTGATAATTCCAGGAATGTTTATCTGGACATATTCCCCGACGAGCAGAAAGAGGAACTGGCGGAACGGCTGCGGTTGGAAAATTACCATTCGGATGGAAAGACAAATACGATGGAGCAGACTTTCCAAGTGGATTATACGACTCCGATAGGGAAATTGCATACCATTGAGACGGGAGCGAAATACATTTTCCGTCGCAATAGCAGTGATAACGCGCTTTATGAGGCGGCAGGCGGAAGCGATAATTATGCGTATAATGAAGACCGCAGCAGTGAGTACCGCCATCTCAACCATATCCTGTCGGCTTATGTGGGATATACCCTAAAGTATAAGGACTTCTCTTTCAAGCCGGGAGTACGTTATGAGCAGACCATACAACGGGTGAAATATATCGTAGGGCCGGGTGAGGACTTCCATACGAATTACAGCGATTGGGTTCCGTCCGTCTCTTTGGGAATGAAAATAGGCAAGACGCAGAATCTGCGTGTCGGTTATAATATGCGCATCTGGCGTCCGGGAATCTGGAACCTGAATCCTTATTTTAATAATCAAGACCCGATGTCTATCAGTCAGGGAAATCCGGATTTGAAGAGTGAGAAAAACCATGCTTTTGATATTGCGTACAGTAATTTCAGTGCCAAGTTCAATATAAACGTTTCGTTACGCCATTCATTCGGGAATAACGGAATAGAGAGGGTGAGCCGCTTGATAACCAATGAGAACGGAGAAATCTTTGATGATAATCCGGAGCATATGGCGCCGAATGGGGCTATGTACAGCACTTATGACAATATCGGCAAGAACCGGGATACGGGGTTGTCTCTTTATCTGAATTGGAACGCTTCTCCTAAAACACGTATTTACGTGAACGGGCGCGGAAGTTACAGGGATTTGAAAAGTGAGGCGCAAGGGTTGCACAATTATGGATGGAACGTTTCTTGCCACGGGGGTATCCAGCATACGTTGCCTTTGAAAATCCGTTTGAGCCTGAATGGGGGCGGGAGTACTCCGTATATCAGTTTGCAGGGAAAAGGTTCCGGCTATCAGTATTACAGCATCGGATTGAATCGTTCGTTCCTGAAGGATGACCGTCTCACGCTGAACCTGTATTGCAACAATATTTTTGAGAAGTACAGGACGTATAACAGTCATACGAAAGGTGATAATTTTATATCAAAGAGTAGCGGGAAATATCCGAACCGTTATGTCGGATTCAGTATCGGCTACCGGATTGGAGAACTGAAAGCCAGTGTGAAGAAAGCTGCCCGAAGCATCAATAATGATGATGTGAAAGGTGGAGAAGGCGGTGGAAACGCCGGTGGCGGAGGTGGTCAGTAAGACCACCACTGCTCAAGACACAAAAAAGCCCCTAAAATGTCCGTTTTAGGGGCTTTTTAACTGTAAATACAGGGTAGTTTGTGCGGATGATAGGACTCGAACCTACACGCCTCACGGCACCAGATCCTAAGTCTGGCGCGGCTACCAATTACGCCACATCCGCATGTGTAGCTTTTTTGTTTAGCGGTGCAAAGATAGGAAGATTTTCTGATTTGACAAATTATTCGGTAATAAAGTTACTCACTTAATATCTCGAATGCCTTTTCAATCAGGGTATCTTTCTTTTTAAGTTGGTCTGCTTCAGACATATTGATGGCAATATCCGGTGCGATACCTTCTTCCAGCGGTTGTTCGTTTTTGTCGAAGTGCGGGCTGGCAGAGAAACGGATGCTCCATCCGTTTGGCAATTCAGATGAGAAAGGAAGTCCCGAACCGCCACCGGTCCAATCGCCGACCTGGATGATTTCTGTATCTTCTATGCTGCGCATCGCATTAACAAAATCGTTTGTCGCACTATAACAACGGCGGTTGGTTAATATAACGACCTTTTTTTGCCAACGGATACTGCCGGATGGTTCCAGATAAATCGGTTCCTTCTTAGAGAAGTCATTATGTCCCGGTCCTGTTTTGTGCTGAATGTATCCGGTCAGCGTCTTTTGGTTGGTAAACCGGGCGGCGATACGGGTAGAGTTCGTCAGATTTCCACCGCCGTTGTCGCGTACATCAATGATTAATCCGTTGCAAGGTGCCAGGTAGAGGAGAACCTCGTCCAGGTTGCCGTTTCCGACTCCTGCGCTGAAACTTTCGTAACGGATATATCCTATATTATTATCGAATATCTTATATTTCAAGCCGGAAGCAGTGTAATAACCACTGCTGGCACTGCCCAGATAAGTCTGATAAAGAATATCTTCCCGGTAGTTCCAGTCGTATCCCTGATACCAGTCATCGTAGAAAGAAGTGCGTTTTGCAGAAGATAGATTGACATGCCCGTCTTTCAGGATATACAGCATCTGGCTTAGAATGTCGAACAGGTCATCGTTGGACATGGTCGGTATAATCAGCTTTCTGTATTCTTCGTGGACGGCATCCCAGTCAATTCCTTTTGCTTCCAGAAAACAGTACTGTTCGTCAATAATCTTCCATAGTTGCTCGAAGTTGCCTACGGGATCATCGGCATACTCATCCTCCCTGATGCAGCCGGTCAGCGCCGGCAGGCAGCAGATTAGCAAAAGTAGTTGTATAATCTTATTTTTCATTCTTGTTATCTCTCACGCTTTGAAGTTTCAACATTAAATTTCCGTTCTCTTAGTAGGCTCTTACCGATGATGGTAAGACGCTTGTTCCTTTTTTATTTTGGATACGGTATAGGTCTTTCACAAATCCTACCATGAATGCGTGTGAGTAGGTATGTGTCTTGATATTATTTACTTTGTATTGCTGCAAATCGGCCAGATAGCTGAAACGCATTTTTGTATATCCTATCGGCAGGTCGACGGAAAGCATCTGACGGAGTGAAGGCTGGTTGTGCAGGGAAGTGAATCTTATCACTCCTCCGGCGTTGCCCAAGGAGAATATCTCATAATAGGATTGTCCGTAGTGTGGTGAGAAAAGCATTCCCATTACAGGCAGATTGACCTGATAACGCAACACCATCGGATATTGTTTGATTTTCAGATGCCAGATTGCCATTCCGGAGGCATCCAGATTGACGTAAGCCCTTGCGGAAGCGGGGTTGTTGGTGTTTCGGAGATTGTAAACAAAGCCACCGTTAGCGTCTATCAATCCACCTGCCAGTAACTTGAAGTTCTCCGTCAGCCGGAACTGGTAGTGAAGACCGTAATTCCAGTTGGCCAGGCCGGAGAATGTGTTATTATTGTCGGCACGGTTGTGCGTATAACCGATGTCTGCCTGGAAGAAATTCTGCACGGAAATATTCCCGTCGAACAGTCTGGTCATCCGAATCGTTTCGCGGGAAACACGGAAATCGATTCCTTTGTATTCCTGAGGCGAAAGATAGGTATCGAATACGTTGGTGAATCCGATACCGTACATGGTGGCACGTGTTACATAGCGATGGGATTGCAGGCTGTCGGTCTGCGCTTGTAATCTGGTGCAGAGGGCGAACAGGATGCATCCTGTCAGCCCCCAGTATATTAGTTTTTTCTTCATCAGAATAACTTCATCTGCCCGGTGATTTCGTCAATAATATCTCCTTCACTCTTGCCGTTGTCCGGATCCAGATTCTCCGGTTCTTCTTCCGGTTCGTCCTGCGTTTGCTGTTCGGGGTCGGGGAAACGGGTCGGCTCAAGTTCGTTAATCGTCTCAACTGTGTAGGTAGTGATACGTTTGCCTTTTGCCTTGAACCCTTTGACAGCGATAAATTCATCCGCATCAATTTCCAGCGGGTCGCGGAAACTGTCGTGTCCGCCGAATACAACTTCCAGGCGCGGGTAGTATTCGTCGGTCAGCAGGATGAGACGGTTGTTTTTGTTCTCGCCCAAGTAGTTCTGCTTGCGGTTGGAACCTTCAAAACAGAAACGTTTCAGGTACGGATAATTTTGTTGGTCGGCATCATAAAGCGCGGCAGTCCATATCTTGTTGGGGTTGAACTTCTCAACGATGCTTACATTATCTTCGTAGTGGTTGCTCAGGTCGAAGTTACTGTTGTAGAAGTCACCGTTGTTCAGAACGACCAGTATGGTGTCTTCACTCTGGAATTCGCCCAGATATTCACCTCGTCCGTCATAGTTGAGGCGGAGTACGTCACGGTCGAACCATACTTTACGCCCGCCGAGGGTCGAACCGCCTTTCTGTTTCAGGGTAATTTTGTGTATCGGCAGACGGGTGAGGATGATACCGCGTGCCTGTCGGCCTTTGATGCCCACTTCGCTGAAGTCTTGCTCGAAGATGATGCGGCGTACGCGTGGGTTAGGCTTCAACGTAACCTTGATGATTTCGGCTTCCCCGTTCGGATTGGCACTGAAATAGGTGATACGTGAATCGGGGGTACCTTGGGTGACGTCATATTCACGGTCGCGGACTACGGAAGTCACGGCAAAGCGTTTAACGTAGGTCGTTCCCTCTTTTCCATCGCGGTATGCTACGTTGTAAATCGTGCGTTTATCGTTCTTCTTGAATACATTGACATAAAGAACATTCTTGCCGACGAATTTCTTGTCGGCAACAGGAGTAACGATATACTTACCATCGCGGAAGAAGATAATGACATCATCGATATCCGAACAACATGCCACGAACTCGTCTTTTTTCAAGGCTGTTCCGATAAATCCTTCTTCGCGGTTGATATAAAGTTTCTCGTTTGCTTCTACTACTTTGGCAGCTTCGATGGTGTCGAAGTTGCGCAGTTCCGTACGGCGCGGGAAGTTCTTGCCGTATTTGTTCTTCAACATCTGATACCAGTTGACGGTATAATCTACGATGTGAGCCAGATGATTATCAATCTCGGCCACTTCCTCTTTCATTCTGGCAATCAGTTCATCCGCTTTGTCCGAGTTGAATTTCAGGATACGTCCCATTTTGATTTCCATCAGTTTGAGAATATCCTCTTTGGTCACTTCGCGGATAAATGTCGGATAGAATGGCGTCAGGCGTTCGTCAATATGTGCACAAGCTGCGTCCATATCTTTGGATTGTTCGAACTCTTTGTCCTTATAGATGCGTTCTTCGATAAATATTTTTTCGAGCGAAGCAAAGTGCAACGCTTCCAGTATTTCGTTTTTCTTGATTTCCAGTTCCTGCTTTAGCAAATCCAGCGTGTTGTCTGCCGACTTTCTCAAGACTTTGCTGACAGTGAGGAAATGAGGTTTGCTGTCATCAATCACGCAGCAGTTGGGTGAGATACTTACTTCGCAATCGGTGAATGCGTACAATGCATCGATTGTTTTGTCCGATGATGTACCTGGTGCCAGATGCACTAATATTTCTACGTTGGCAGCTGTGTTGTCATCTACCTTGCGAATTTTGATTTTTCCTTTATCAACAGCTTTCAGGATAGAGTCGATCACTGTTGAAGTGGTTTTCCCATAAGGGATCTCTGTGATTGCAAGCGTTTTGTTATCAATCTTGTTGATCTTGGCACGTACTTTCACTGCTCCGCCACGTTCTCCGTCATTGTATTTGGCTACGTCAATCGATCCGCCTGTCTGGAAATCGGGATATAGTTGGAACTCCTCTCCACGCAGGTAACTGATGGAAGCATCGCAAAGTTCGTTGAAGTTATGTGGCAATATCTTGGAAGAAAGTCCAACGGCGATACCTTCCACTCCCTGTGCTAATAATAACGGGAATTTCACAGGAAGAGTGACCGGTTCCTTGTTTCGTCCGTCATAAGAAAGTTTCCATTCGGTAGTTTTGGGATTGAAGACAACATCCAGCGCAAACTTGGATAAACGCGCCTCGATATAACGTGGAGCAGCCGCACCGTCTCCAGTGAGAATATTACCCCAGTTACCCTGGCAGTCAATCAACAGGTCTTTCTGTCCTAACTGTACCAAGGCATCCCCGATGGAAGCATCACCGTGGGGGTGGAACTGCATGGTGTGTCCCACAATATTTGCCACTTTGTTATACCGTCCGTCATCCAGACGTTTCATAGAATGCAGGATACGGCGTTGTACAGGCTTTAAACCGTCATTGATATGAGGTACGGCACGTTCCAAAATAACGTATGAAGCATAGTCCAGAAACCAATTCTGGTACATGCCTGTTAACTGATGTTTTACGTTTTCGTCCCGCGCGTCCGCCGGTTTGTAGTCTGAATGTTCTTCCGGTATCTCGTTGATTTCGTCACTCATATATCAATCTTCGCTTTGCTTTTACAATAGGTTATCTTTGTGGACATCAAAAAAGGAGGATGTCCATGCAAAAATACGAAATAAATTCATATAGGGACGCAAAGAACTCACGTTTTTTGTCCCCAGACCCACCGGCATAAATGGAAGCGGTCGATGCGTCAGCGCAAAGATACGGCAAAGATACGGACCAGACAAGTGATTTGGAAAATGTGCGTGTATAAATTCGTGTATCAAAAAAACGGATGTCTCCCTCCTTCCTCATTCCTTCCGAAGGAGGGTTAGGGAGGATGTTTTCTTTCTTTTTCTTTTCTTTTCTTTTCTTTTCTTTGTGGAGATTTTGCCGGTTAAACCGCGTTTTTTGCCGTTTTTGTATGCAGTATCGCTGTTTTTGCATACAATATTGAGCTTTCTGTATGCAGCATCCGCATGTAATATCCGTATGTGGAAGGGGGGATGTGGCTTTTGAATGGATGTGTCGGGTGCGAATTGTCCGATTGTCTGGTATTAACAGTTGAGGTTGTCAGTTGTTAATAGCTGAACTGTCAGTTGTTAATAGCTGAACTGTCAGTTGTTAATAGTTGGGATATCAGGTATTAATACTTGAAACGTCGTGCATTGGCAGTTGTGACGTCAGACATTAATACTTGAAAGCGTAAAGAGCAGGCGTCAACACTCTCCAAACAATGAAAATGAGACGAAGAAGGTCAGGAATAAGATAAATTAATACCCTCCCTGTCTTATTTATGAGATAATTGCCTATCTTTGTGGCACTTTTTACGAAAAAAGCAAATTCAAATTAATAGATATAGAAAAGAAAATGGCACAAGAAGACGTTTTTAAGAAGCTTGTATCGCATTGCAAAGAGTATGGTTTCGTATTCCCTTCGAGCGATATCTACGACGGACTAGGCGCTGTGTATGACTACGGTCAGATGGGCGTTGAATTGAAAAATAACATCAAGAAATACTGGTGGGACAGCATGGTGCTGTTGCACGAAAACATTGTCGGTATCGACTCTGCCATCTTTATGCACCCTACTATCTGGAAGGCTTCCGGACACGTTGACGCATTCAATGACCCTTTGATTGACAATAAAGACTCTAAGAAACGTTATCGTGCTGACGTGTTGATTGAAGACCAGTTGGCAAAGTATGACGAGAAAATCAATAAAGAAGTAGCGAAAGCTGCCAAGAGATTCGGCGAATCTTTTGATGAGGCTCAATTCCGTTCTACCAACGGACGTGTATTGGAGCATCAGGCAAAGCGTGACGCACTTCACACTCGCTTTGCTAAAGCTCTGAACGACGGTAATCTGGAAGAACTTCGCCAGATTATCATTGATGAAGAAATCGTATGCCCGATCTCCGGTACAAAGAACTGGACGGAAGTTCGTCAGTTCAACCTGATGTTCTCTACTGAAATGGGGTCTACTGCTGACGGTTCTATGAAGATTTATCTTCGTCCGGAAACTGCACAGGGTATTTTTGTAAACTACCTCAATGTACAGAAGACTGGTCGTATGAAAGTTCCTTTCGGTATCGCACAGATTGGTAAGGCTTTCCGTAACGAGATCGTTGCCCGTCAGTTCATCTTCCGTATGCGTGAGTTCGAACAGATGGAAATGCAGTTCTTTGTAAAACCGGGAACTGAACTTGACTGGTTCAAGAAATGGAAAGAAATCCGTCTGAAATGGCATAAGGCTCTTGGCTTCGGTGATGCAAGCTATCGTTATCATGACCATGATAAACTGGCTCACTACGCAAATGCCGCTACTGATATCGAATTCCTGATGCCGTTCGGATTCAAAGAAGTGGAAGGTATCCACTCTCGTACTAACTTCGACTTGTCTCAACATGAGAAGTTCTCCGGCAAGAGCATCAAATATTTCGATCCGGAACTGAACGAGTCTTATACTCCGTACGTAATCGAAACTTCTATCGGTGTCGACCGTATGTTCCTTAGCATCATGAGCGCAGCTTATTGCGAAGAGCAATTGGAGAATGGCGAAAGCCGTGTGGTTCTGAAATTGCCTGCTGCTTTGGCTCCGGTGAAGCTGGCAGTTATGCCGTTGGTGAAGAAAGACGGTCTGCCTGAAAAGGCTCGTGAGATTATCGACGACCTGAAGTTCCACTTCCATTGCCAATATGATGAAAAGGATAGTATCGGTAAGCGTTACCGCCGTCAGGATGCTATTGGTACTCCGTATTGTGTGACTGTCGACCATCAGACATTAGAAGATAACTGTGTGACATTGCGTAACCGCGATACCATGCAGCAAGAGCGTGTAGCTATCTCTGAACTGAATAACATCATCGCAGACAGAGTAAGCATCACTTCTCTATTGAAAACTTTACAATAAACCTTTGACGAATGAGTAAAAAGATCTATTTATTCTCCTTAGTATTACTGGCTTTGACGTTCACGGCTTGTAGTGAAACGGAAGAAGTTGGCAAGTATGATAATTGGCAGGCACGTAGTGAGGCATTTATCGACTCTATAGCGAATGTATATGCTGGGCAGCAAAATGGCAGCATAGCAGTTACAGATGAAAAGGAGAGACTCTATGCCTTTACAGATTTGACCAATAATCAAAAGATATATGTAAAGAAGATACAAGACGGGGATGGAACAGAGTCTCCTGTATATACTTCTACTATCAGTGCCTATTATCGTATGTCTTATTTGAATGGAGATGTAGTTCAGCAGACTTTCACCGGCACAGAGCCGACAGAGTTTGATTCCCCTACAGAGTTTTCTTTGGATGGTGTAATTTCCGGCTGGTCTTATACATTGGTTCATATGAAAGCAGGTGATTTCTGGACATTATATATTCCATATCAAAGTGGTTATGGTTCCGGTACCGGTAGTGATGGATCTTTACAGGCATATTCTGCATTAGTCTATAATGTAAAGTTAGATAAGATTGTAGATAGATAGTCTTATATAATATAATGAGGATAAAGAGGTATTGTATCGTAATAGATACAATACCTCTTTTTTATTCAAGAAGACAATTTTGCCGAATAAAAACAGCACTTTTAACGAAAAGTGCTGTTTTTATTCGGCAATTTATCTTATATTTGCCTACATGATTAAAAAACAATGAGTTATGGATACACTTTATAGATCATATAGGATATTATTAAATAATACATCTACCGAATTTGTTCGTTATCTTCATGATCAAATAGAATGGGATAGCCGTTTAATTGCGATTTTGGGTGCTAGAGGCATTGGTAAGACAACTATGCTTTTGCAACATATCAAGTTATATGATAACGTTGATGAAACTTTGTTTGTCACTGCTGATGATTTGTATTTTACTGAACATAAACTTGTTGATTTAGCTATGGAATTTTATCAACATGGTGGGAAGAAACTCTATATTGATGAGATTCATAAATATAACGGATGGGCTCGGGAAATAAAAAATATATACGATTTGATTCCCGCATTACAAGTAGTATATACTGGGTCTTCCATATTAGAGTTAGAGACGGGAGAAACGGACTTGAGTCGTAGAAAGTTGGAATATCGTATGACCGGGCTGTCTTTTCGTGAGTTTCTAGCTATATCTCGTGGATATCATCTGCCTGTTTATTCTTTGGAAGACGTATTAAATCATAAGGTCGATTTCCCTTATGACAAAGAGCGCCCTCTTCAATTATTCAAAGAGTATTTGCAACAAGGCTTTTATCCTTTCTTTAAGGAAAAAGGTTATTTTATACGGTTACAAAGTATTGTAAACCAGACTTTGGAAAATGATATACCGACTTTTGCCAAGATGAATATAACTACTGCGCAAAAAATAAAAAAGCTGCTGTATATTATAGCAAAAAGTGTTCCTTTCAAACCTAACTTTACTAAATTGGCTACATTGCTTGATATAAATAGAAACACGGTTTCTGATCTTATGTGCTATTTGGAGAAAGCCGGTATGATTAACCAGCTTCGTTCGGATACGGAAGGTATCAGGCTGTTGGGGAAAGTGGACAAGGTTTATTTGAATAATACGAATTTGGCTTATGCTCTTGCCAACAATGTGCCTGATATTGGAAATATACGGGAAACTGTATTCTTTTCTACCATGAAAGCAACTCATCCTATTGTAACTTCTTCAGTTTCCGATTTCTCGATAGGCGATTATACTTTTGAAATAGGGGGTAAAAATAAGACGCAGAAGCAAGTGCGGGATGTGGAAAATGCTTATATCGTGAAAGATGACATCGAATATGGCATGAGAAATATTATTCCGTTATGGATGTTCGGGTTTGTATATTAACGTAGTGGTTTAATACTACTCTCCCTAATCTGCAAATGTGTCGGAATCGTCACCTGCTTGATAGTCTTATCTCCTTTAATCTGTTCAATCAATAATTGGCAGGCTGCTTCCCCCATTTTATAGGTCTGATGAGATACGGCAGATAATTTGGGCTCCACATAATTAGCATGCTGTTCGTCTGTATATCCGATGATTGCTACATCATCCGGAATCCGGAGACCATGGCTCTTGATAACTTCCATAGCTGCGAAAGCCAATGTATCATTCATCGCAAGAATGGCATCGGGTGGCTGGGGGAGAGACAGTAATGTCTCAGTTGCAATCTTACCTTCCTCATAATCAATCTTACGGCAGACTACTAATTCCTTTTCAATAGGAATACGATTCTCACGCAAGGCTTCCAGATAGCCGTGCTTTCTTCTCTTTACAATATCCAGATGATTGGCTCCACCGATAAAGGCTACCCGTTTACTTCCATTATCCAACAGATGTTGTGTTGCCATTTGCGCTGATTGTGCCCCATCCGCTACGACCGAAGAAAACTGGTCTGTCAGGCAAACACGGTCGAACAGGATAAGGGGCATATTGATGTCTTTCAAGGCGGAGATGTGGGAGAAATCGGTTGTTTCTTGAGACAGACAGGCGATAATACCTTCCACACGCATATTGACCAGATTCTCGATGTTCCGCTTTTCGTGCTCGTAAGACTCATGCGAGGTCGTGATAATCACAAAGTATCCGTTGGCGATAGCCATGTTTTCTATCCCGTTCAGGATAGAGGCGAAGAAATGGGTAACGATATCCGGAACTACTACTCCGATGATGCGCGGTGCATTTTTCCGCAGGCTCATGGCAAAAGGGTTGGGGCGGTAGTTCATCTCTTTAGCCAGTGCCTTTGCTTTGGCGCAAAGTTCACGGCTGATTTCCGGACTATCCTTTAGTGCCCTGGATACAGTAGGAATCGACACCCCCAATGTTTGGGCGAGATCTTTTAATGAAGTATGTTTCCCGTTGTCCATTTGAAAGTCTGCAACTTAGATTCTTTTTACAAAGAAAGTACATTTATAGAAAATAAGAACATAAAGAACCATATTTTTTACGTAAACCGTTACGTTGGTTTTTCGACTGCTCTCTGCTGCACTGAAACTATTACTGACCTATTTTTGTCGCATACAAAATGATTTAAAACCTAAAAGTATGCAATACCATGAAATCGGAAAGACGGGGATGAAAGTTTCCTCTCTTAGTTTCGGAGCTTCTTCCTTAGGGGGAGTTTTCCATGATTTGAAAGAAAAAGAAGGCATCCAGGCTGTGTTTATTGCTGTTGAAGCGGGGATGAACTTTATCGATGTGTCTCCTTATTACGGACATTATAAAGCGGAAACAGTGCTGGGAAAGGCACTGAAAGAGCTTCCTCGCGACCGTTATTACCTTTCTACCAAAGTGGGACGTTATGGAAAGGATGGAGTGAACCTGTGGGATTACTCTGCCAAGCGTGCTACCGAGAGTGTATATGAGAGTATGGAACGCTTGAACATAGACTTTATCGACTTGATAAATGTGCACGATATTGAATTTGCCGATTTGAATCAGGTGGTGAACGAAACGCTGCCGGCTTTGGTGGAATTGCGTGAGAAAGGTGTCGTAGGTCATGTCGGAATCACCGACTTGCAACTGGAGAATCTGAAATGGGTCATCGACCATTCTCCAAACGGTACGGTTGAATCTGTCCTTAGTTTCTGCCATTATTGCCTGTGCGATGATAAACTGGCTGACTTCCTGGATTACTTTGAATCTAAAGAAATAGGTGTAATCAATGCTTCGCCGCTTTCAATGGGACTTTTGAGCGAACGGGGTGTTCCCGCTTGGCATCCGGCTCCAAAGTCTTTAGTAGAGGCTTGTCGCAAAGCAATGGAACATTGCAAAGCGAAAAACTATCCGATTGAGAAACTTGCCATGCAATTCTCCGTCAGCAATCCTCGCATTGCTACCACTTTGTTCAGTACGACCAATCCGGAGAATGTGAAAAAGAACATCGCCTTTATCGAAGAACCGGTTGATTGGGAACTCGTTCGGGAAGTGCAGGACATCATCGGAGAGCAGAAACGCGTAAGTTGGGCAAACTCATAAATAAGAAATCATCCAAACATGGACTACACAATTATTGATGCACATGCTCATCTGTGGTTACGGCAGGATACGGTCGTAGATGGACTCCCTATCCGAACGCTTGAAAACGGCCGTTCGTTGTTTATGGGAGAAATCCGGCAGATGGTTCCACCTTTTATGATAGACGGAGTGAATAGTGCGGAGGTCTTTTTGTCAAATATGGACTATGCGCAAGTGTCTGCCGCTGTCATTACGCAGGAATTTATTGATGGCATACAGAACGAATATTTAGCCGAGGTTGTTGCCCGTTATCCCAATCGTTTCTTTGTATGCGGAATGTGTGAGTTTCGTAAACCGGGATTTCTGGAACAGGCAAAGACACTTATAGCCAAAGGCTTTAAAGCTATCAAGATTCCCGCACATCGTCTGTTGCTGAGAGCGGGCAGGGTGATGCTGAATAGCCGGGAGATGATGCAGATGTTCCACTATATGGAGGAGCGGAATGTGATGCTTTCCATTGATTTGGCGGATGGGGCGACACAAGTTCCTGAAATGGAAGAGATAATTCAAGAATGTCCCCGGCTGAAGATAGCTATCGGACATTTCGGGATGGTTACGTTGCCGGATTGGCTCGAACAGATAAAGTTGGCACGTCACCCGAATGTAATGATTGAATCCGGAGGAATCACGTGGCTGTTCAATGACGAGTTCTATCCCTTCAAAGGCGCGGTTAGGGCTATTCGTGAAGCGGCAGAATTGGTAGGGATGGAGAAGCTGATGTGGGGTTCGGATTATCCGCGTACTATTACGGCCATCACCTACAAGATGTCCTATGACTTTGTGCTGAAATCGCCTGAATTGTCAGAGAAGGAGAAAACGCTTTTCCTGGGAGAAAATGCCCGGCACTTCTATGGCTTTACAGACCTTCCCGTGCTGCCTTACATCAAGAATATGTCTGAATAGGGAGGGGTGTCTTAAATAGGAAAGGCTATAAAGTAATCGATTAATAAACTTATTTATTAAACATATCCAATGAAAGCAGTTCAAATTGTCAACCCCTCCGAAATGAAGGTGGTTGAACTGGAAAAACCGACCGTTGGTGCCGGTGAAGTATTAGTAAGAATCAAGTATGTTGGTTTCTGCGGCTCTGACCTGAATACCTTTTTGGGACGTAACCCGATGGTGAAGTTGCCGGTAATCCCGGGGCATGAGGTGGGAGCAGTGATTGAGGAAATCGGTCCGGATGTTCCGGCAGGCTTCGAAAAAGGGATGAACGTGACATTGAATCCATATACCAACTGTGGTAAATGTGCTTCTTGTCGCAATGGCCGTGTCAATGCCTGTGAGCATAATGAAACGTTAGGCGTACAGCGCAATGGAGTGATGTGCGAATATGCCGTATTGCCTTGGACAAAGATTATTCCGGCTGGTAATATCTCTCCTCGCGATTGTGCGTTGATTGAGCCGATGAGTGTCGGATTTCATGCGGTATCTCGTGCGCAGGTAATTGACAATGAGTTTGTGATGGTTATTGGTTGCGGTATGATCGGTATCGGTGCCATTGTACGTGCTGCTTTGAGAGGAGCAACGGTCATTGCTGTCGATTTGGATGACGACAAACTGGAACTGGCGAAGAAGGTCGGTGCATCTTATGTGGTTAACTCTAAGACAGAAAATGTACACGAGCGGATACAGGAAATAACGGAAGGATTCGGTGCTGATGTGGTGATTGAAGCTGTCGGCAGTCCGGTCACTTATGTAATGGCAGTGGACGAAGTCGGATTCACGGGGCGTGTGGTTTGCATTGGCTATGCCAAGAGCGAAGTGGCTTTCCAGACGAAGTTTTTCGTACAGAAAGAACTGGATATCCGTGGTTCGAGAAATGCGTTGCCGGCAGATTTCCGTGGCGTAATCAATTATATGAAAGAAGGGGATTGTCCGGTAGAAGAACTGATTTCGAAGATAGCCCAACCGGAAGGGGCTTTGGACGCTATGCAGGAATGGGCGGCTAATCCGGGAAAGGTGTTCCGTATCTTGGTTGAGTTTTGATAGGTCCTTTTGATAAGTATAGTTGTTGATGCCCGTTGTTCCGGGTATGTAATAGGTGTGAGATGGGGTAATGTAACATGGGTAAATATAGATGTAACATCCTTTATCCGATATGTAGCATCACAAAGAAATCATGTAGCATACTTGGGGTAATATATCTGTTTGCATTTTCTATTTTTGTGATGTGGAAGATAACAAGGAACATTTATAGAAAACAAATATCATGAAAACAAAACTCAAATTGACGACTGGTCTTGTTTTGCTCACGATCTGTCCTGCGTTGCAAGCACAGAATCCAGTGGTGCAAACCTCGTACACTCCTGACCCGGCACCCTTTGTTTATCGGGACACCGTATTCCTCTTTACAGATCATGATGAGGATGATGCCCAATACTTCAAGATGAAAGACTGGCAACTGTACAGTACCACTGATATGGTGAACTGGACTTATCGGGGGACTCCTATGTCGACAGCTACTTTCCAATGGGCTAAACAAGGAGACAATGCTTGGGCTGCACAAGCAGTAGAACGCAATGGCAAGTGGTATTGGTATATTTGCGCCGAAGACACTACGAAGCATTTGCATGGAATTGGCGTAGGCGTAGCAGACTCTCCCACAGGTCCCTATACTGATCCTCTGAAACGTCCGCTTATTCCGGGCGACTGGGGGTATATCGATCCTTCCGTTTTTATCGACGATGATGGGCAGGCGTATCTCTTCTGGGGAAACAACGGGCTGTGGTATGCCAGATTGAATGAAGATATGATTTCTTTAGGCAGTGAAGTGATAAGAGTTAATACAGAAGATACGGACGCTTTCGGACCGCTTGTGGTGAAACATGATTATCAGTTGAATAAACGAATCCCGAAAACCAATTATGAGGAAGGCCCGTGGGTGTTCAAACGCAATGGACTCTACTATCTTGTCTATGCTGCCGGTGGAGTACCGGAACATATGGCTTATTCTACTTCAAAGAATATCAACGGTCCGTGGAAATATCAGGGACGTATAATGAATGAAGCGGAAAACAGCTTTACCATTCATGGTGGAAGCATCGAATTTAAAGGGCGGAATTTCATGTTCTATCACAACGGCCTTTTGCCGAACGGTGGAGGCTTTCGTCGGTCTACTGCCATTGAGGAGTTCACGTTTGGTGAGAACGGTGAGATTCCTTTTATTCCTTTCACTAAAGAAGGAGTACGTACCCCGACTGCCAACCTGAATCCTTATCAACGGGTAGAGGCTGAAACAATGGCTTTCGGTTATGGCTTGAAGACGGACCGCCAGCCTGGCAATAATCATTATCTGACTTCCATTCATAACGGCGATTGGCTGAGACTTCGTGCCGTAGACTTCAAGAACGGAGAAGCGAATCATGTTGTCGCTTCTCTTCCTAAAGTAAGAGCAAGTGGAACCATTGAATTTTATGTAGACAATTTGGGTGGAAAACCGATAGCTATATTGCCTGTCGCACCAACTGATAAGAAGCAGCAAGAGTGGCAAGCGGATATTCAGAAGAAAGTGGCCGGTATACACGACTTGTATTTGCTTTTCCGGGGTGGTGACGATGAATTGTTTGATTTCGATTGGTGGCAATTTAAATAATTCGTTTTCAAATAATTCGCTTTCAAATAATAGATAATATAGCCAGTTAACAAAAAACGATGATTATGCTGAAAACAAAAATCAACACTATTCTGCTGTGTACTCTTTTTACATGGTTCTTCCCGCTATCAGCCGGAGCACAATACCGTAATCCTATTCTTTATGCTGACGTGCCCGATATGTCAGTATGTCGCGCAGGCAATTACTTTTATATGGTTTCCACCACTATGCACCTGATGCCGGGAGCACCAATCATGCGTTCGCCGGACATGAAACATTGGGAAACTATCAGCTACGTATTTCCCCGCATTGACGATGGACCTCGTTATGATCTGCTCGAAGGCACTGCTTACGGGCAAGGACAATGGGCATCATCTATCCGCTATCATGACGGTAAATTCTATGTATGGTTTACAGCCAATGGCGCGCCCGGACGCGGATTTGTCTATACTGCGACAGATCCGGCCGGTCCCTGGAAACTTCTTTCGCGCCCCCCGCATTTCCATGACGGTTCGCTTCTTTTTGATGATGACGGGCGGGTGTATCTCTTTCACAGTACAGGACAGCTTACGGAGTTGAAACCCGATTTGACCGATGTACTTCCCGGTGGCATCAACCAGCAGATCTTTGAACGGGATGCTGACGAACAAGGTCTGTTGGAAGGTAGTTCCGTCATCAAGCATAATGGGAAATATTACTTGCTGATGATTTCTATGGATTGGAGTATTCCCGGCCGTCTGCGTCGTGAAGTATGCTATCGTGCCGATAAGATTACCGGACCTTACGAAAAACGTGTCATTCTTGAAACAGAGTTCGACGGGCATGGCGGTGTTGGTCAGGGATGCATCGTAGACGGGAAAAACGGTGAATGGTACGGACTGATTTTTCAGGATCGTGGTGGCGTAGGGCGTGTGCCGTGCCTCATGCCTTGTACATGGACGGAAGATGGTTGGCCTATGCTGGGAGACAAGAATGGGCGCATCCCGAATGATACCACTTTATCGTATATGTCAATGGAGGGTATCTGCGGTTCGGATGATTTTTCCGCTTCCGGGCTTTCTCTCTATTGGCAGTGGAATCATAACCCCGTCGATCAGGCATGGAGTCTTACCGATCGTCCCGGATTTCTGCGTTTGAAAACCTCCCGTGTGGTAGATAACCTGTTTGTTGCTCCCAATACGTTGACCCAACGTATGGTAGGACCGAAATGCATGGGCACTGTCAGTCTCTCTCTGGCGGGGATGAAAGATGGTGACCGTGCGGGATTATCGGCTTTTAATGGTGACAGCGGTGTGCTTACGATTGAAAAGAACGGAAATAAACTGTCTCTTGTGATGAGTGAACAGAAAAGTGTGTTTGATAAAACGAAGCATGCCATTAGCCGTGTGGATATGACCGAACAAGCCCGTATACCTCTTAAAAAAGAGCTTGTCTACTTGCGTGTGGAAGGCGACTTTACCAATGGACGGGATGAGGCTCGTTTCTCTTATAGTCTTGATGGGAAAGCATGGATACCTGTCGGTCTGCCTATTAAGATGAAGTTTGACTACACCCGTATGTTCATGGGCAGTAAGTTTGCCATATTTAATTATGCTACACGTTCCGTGGGCGGTTATGTGGATGTAGACTCTTTTGATTATTCGTTCTGTGATGCGTCAATGTAACACACAAATATGTATTTGTCACCAATGGAACATTGTTTTATTGGGAAATAGGCTATTTTTGTTTCCAAATTAATCATAACTAATAAGTATATAATATGATGAAAAGAGGTTGGATACCGATTATGGGTGTTTGTTTGGTGTTATCGTTTTCGGCATGTAAGCAGTTGCTGCCTTACCAGGACACTTCTTTAACGGCGGAACAACGGGCGGAGGATTTGTTGCCCCGGTTGACTTTGGAAGAAAAAGTATCAATCATGCAAAATGCGTCACCTGCTATCCCCCGGCTGGGAATTAAAGAATATGAGTGGTGGAATGAAGCGTTGCACGGTGTGGGACGTGCCGGATTGGCTACTGTTTTTCCCCAGTCTATCGGTATGGGAGCTTCTTTTAATGATTCATTATTATATGAAGTGTTCAATGCCACTTCCGATGAGGCTCGCGTAAAATCGCGTATTTTCGGTGAAAGTGGCGTGTTGAAACGCTATCAGGGATTAACATTCTGGACACCGAATGTCAATATATTCCGTGACCCTCGTTGGGGACGTGGTCAGGAAACCTACGGTGAAGACCCTTATCTGACAGGACAAATGGGAATGGCTGTAGTCCGTGGTTTGCAAGGACCGGAAGATGCCGGATATGATAAGCTGCACGCATGCGCCAAGCACTTTGCTGTTCATTCAGGACCGGAGTGGAACCGGCATAGTTTTGATGCGGAGAATATAGCTCCCCGGGATTTATGGGAAACCTATCTGCCTGCTTTTAAAGATTTGGTACAGAAAGCGCATGTAAAAGAAGTGATGTGTGCCTACAATCGTTTTGAGGGAGAGCCTTGTTGTGGCAGCAATCGCCTGTTGATGCAAATATTGCGGGATGAATGGGGATACAAAGGCATTGTAGTCTCTGACTGTGGAGCGATTTCCGATTTCCATAGACCGGGAACGCATGGGACTCACCCGGACAAGGAACACGCCTCGGCAGCTGCTGTGCGGACAGGCACAGACCTTGAATGTGGAAGTGAATATGCTTCATTGGCGGATGCTGTAAAAGCCGGGTTGATTGACGAAAAAGAAATAGATATTTCATTGAAACGTTTGTTGACAGCACGTTTTGAACTGGGAGAAATGGACGAACAACCGGCTTGGTCGGAAATTCCGGCCTCTGTGCTGAATAGTAAGGAACATCAGGCATTGGCTTTGCGTATGGCTCGTGAGTCATTGGTGCTCTTGCAGAATAAAAACAACATCCTGCCTTTGAATACCCATCTGAAAGTAGCCGTTATGGGACCTAATGCCAATGACTCCGTGATGCAGTGGGGAAATTATAACGGTATTCCGGCACATACGGTTACCTTATTGGAAGCTGTCCGTGCCAAACTACCGGAAGGGCAAATCATATACGAACCGGGTTGTGACCGTGTGGACGGAAAGACACTCCAAAGCCTGTTTGATGAATGTAGCATAAACGGTAAACCCGGTTTCTTGGCAGAATACTGGAATAATCGTGAGCGTGAAGGGGAAGTCGTTGCTACCGATCAGATTTCCACTCCGTTCCATTTTGCGACAACAGGGGCTACTACATTTGCGCCCGGTGTGGAAATCACTAGTTTCTCGGCTCGTTATGAATCAGTCTTTCGTCCTTCGCAGTCGGGTGATGTTGTTTTTCGTTTTCAATTGGACGGTGCGGTGACACTTATTATCGACGGCGAACAAGTGGCGGAAAAAGTATATGTAAAAAATCCGACGAATCTTTATACCTTGCAGGCAAAAGCAGGAAAAGAATATAAGGTCGAAATTCTGTTCACTCAACGGAATGAAGGGGCAACCCTCGATTTTGATATGGGCAAAGAGATGGAAATCAATCTGGATAAGGCTGTAGAGAAAGTAAAAGATGCCGATGTGGTTCTTTTTGCAGGTGGAATTTCTCCAAGTCTGGAAGGAGAGGAAATGCCGGTTGCTGTTCCCGGATTTAAAGGTGGTGACCGTACGGATATTGAACTTCCCGCTGTTCAGCGTAATCTGTTGAAAGCATTGAAGAAGGCAGGAAAGAAGGTGGTCTTTATCAATTATTCCGGTTCGGCTATCGGGTTGGTGCCGGAGACAACTACTTGTGAAGCGATTCTGCAGGCATGGTATCCGGGACAGGCGGGTGGTACGGCTATCGTTGATGCTCTTTGGGGAGAGTATAATCCCGGCGGACGCTTGCCGGTCACTTTCTATAAGGATGTGAATCAATTGCCGGACTTTGAAGACTATTCCATGAAGGGGCGTACCTATCGGTATATGCAACAGCAACCACTTTTCCCATTCGGTCATGGGCTGAGTTATACTACGTTTACTTATGGTGAGGCTAATCTAAGTAAGAATACGATTGGAAATGGAGAAACGGTTATGCTGACTGTTCCGGTAAGTAATGTAGGGCAGCGTGACGGAGATGAAGTGGTTCAGGTTTATCTGCGGTCTCCGGCAGATAAAGACGGTCCCCGTTATACCTTGCGTGCTTTCAAGCGTGTCCACATTCCTGCCGGGCAAACTAAATCAGTAACCATTCCTCTTACCTATGAGAGTTTCGAATGGTTTGATGAGGCGACTAATACCATGCATCCGGTGGCTGGTACGTATGAATTGCTGTATGGAGGCTCTTCCGATGAAAATCAGTTGAAAGCGATAGTGATGAACGTGCAATAATCATACTTCCTGATTTTATCCGATTCATTGGAACTATTTACTTTCTACTGCTGATATAAATAAGAGGCTGTCTAAAAAGTCGTTAATAACTCTAACTCTTTCCTGAAGGAGGAGAATTTAATAGAACCGACTTTTTAGACAGCTTCCTACTAGAAAAGATTTTCTTCTTTTATTTCTCATATTCTCATCATTTTAGATAATACGCAGATTATCAGGTGTGTTCCTTATGAGAAATACTTTCCGGAAATTCATTTCTCATACTTTTCCTCCTTATTTTATTCTTATTCTCATCCTATTTGGGGGCATATCAAGGTATTTCTCATAGTCAAATGCCCTTGTTTGCCTCTCTATCCTATGAGATATATAGAGCTACTTCACGTCTGATTCATTAATAGAAAAGTTTCTCTTCATTACCGGTAAACTTGTTTTTAGTTACTGGTAAAGTTTTTTTGCGCCTATTGCAAACTATAAACGCAAG
>ERZ778516.250-NODE-250-length-46641-cov-12.855536_pt1 | contig 46641 bp, 37 predicted proteins | sample MGYA00510342_ERZ778516 | MGnify/ENA primary metagenome ERZ778516 (study PRJEB29527, sample SAMN07138961) | mouse gut metagenome | material: feces | host: mouse | place: China:Nanjing | collected 2016-01-25 ...
TGCACATCAATATATGGTATAGAGCGGGTGCATCGCACCCTTTTGACACCCTAATTCCTAATATTTAGAAAAAATTAGGAATTTCTTAACAAATTCAAGGCAATTCATCCATTGTTTTTTTCTTCCAATTATGATACCTTTATTATTAATTTATAATAGTTTGGATATTCCTGCTATTATGTCGAAATATTAATTCTATATTTATTTTTTGTAAGGGAGGTCATAATTTTGAAAAAAGCTATGAAAAAAACGGTTTCCACGCTCCTGGCATTTGCCATCCTGCTGACAGGGATCCTTTTTGCCCCGCAGGCAGGGACAACTGCAGAAGCTGCGGCTTCTTACTATCTGCCCAGTTCTTACCGGAATATGACATTTTTTTGCGTGCCGGATGATTTGCCTGCCACTTATGTGACATTGAAGGTTTACAAAAAAGGAACCTTCCAAAAACCCAAGGCCTCTTACATCAAAAATATAGGCAGCAGTGACAGGTCTGTTGCAAGGCCCTACATTGACAAAGCCGGCGATATCCGGGTTTACTTTTTCAAAAAAACCGGAACCGCTACAATTTCCTTCCAAATCGGCAGGCAGACCCTGAAATCCAAAATCACTATAAAAGAATACACCAGCCCCTTAAGTAAATTTAAAATAGGCGGCAGAAATTTTGCTTCCCGGTTTGCTTCCTCCACAGAATGCAATTTCTTCCATGAAAATACGCTGGACAGCCAGAATGTTTCCATCAAGGCTGCGAAAGGATGGCGGATTTCCTCCATGAAAATGAAGTATGGTTCCGGCACCTTTGAAATTGGTTCCTGCAAAAAAACAACTTTTTCCAAAAAAGTGACTTTTGACGGGGATGCAGACTATATTTTGCTCACCATGTACCATGCCAAGTCAAAAGCATATGTCACGCTGACTTGGAACTGCATCAAAGAATAGCATACCCTATCTGCTGTTTTATTACACAAAACGGTTCCCCTGCAGAATGTTTTACCATCTGTCAGGGGAACGAAAATTTTAGAACTACAGAGGGCTGTCAGAAATACATCATTTTCTGGCGTCCCCCTGTAGTTCTTTTTCTGTGGCTTACTTACGGATCCGCAGTGATTTCACCTTGCTCCATGCACCATACACTTTCTCTTTCTTGGAATCCAGCTTATATGCCCTGACTTTCACATAGTATTTCTTGCCTTTTACCAGTTTTGACAAGGTTTTGCTGGCAGATGTGGTAGTGGTGTTCTTGTAAGATTTCATTTTTGAGTTTGTTGCATAGCGGATTTGGTAGCCTTTTACATCGCTGGCTTTTTTAATGGTAACCTTTAATTTCTTCCCAGAAACATTGGCTAGCTTTTTAATGGAGGCCTTCCCTACGCTGACCTTTTTCCATTTTGCATAAAGCGTCATATTTTTGGTTACTTTATTATTAAAATTCCACTTTGTTTTAAGGCTTGGGCTGGTATACCAGCCAGCAAACGTATACTTGCTCCGCTTGGGGGCTGATGGCTTCCCGACCTTCTTACTTGGGACCACCTGCTTAGAAGATACTTTGCTGCCACCCCTGGAATCAAATTTTACCGTATATTTTTTTACAGATTCCGAAACGACTTTGCTGTCCCACATAGTGTCGCGGACTGCTATTGCCTTTACGGTAGTATTATATTCAATTTCAAAAGGCTCCGTGTACAGGTAGCTCCTGGTAGCTGCCGAGGAAGGGTCTACCCCGTCCAGCGTATAATAAATATCTGCGCCAGAGGTAGATGTGCTGAGGGTAACCCAAACACTCTGGCTTCCGTTATAGCGGGAAACCTTGGGGGCTGCCACTTTGGCCGAGGATGGCGGGGTAAAAATTGTCCCAATGGACTTTGAAGTCGCACCGGAATCCTGGGTTGCATCCGGTATCAGCCCCTTATAGAAATATTCCGTCTGGTGGTATCCGCTGCCTTTATCCAGCTTCGTTCCCCGGATCATAGCGGTACTGCGGTTAAAATAGTCATAAACTGCAGCCCCATATCCGGGCAGCTGCCCATCTGTGTCATCCCAGGTACAGTCAATATTATACCAGGAATCATTGAGGGAAACTAAATTCCAAGCATGGGCTTCGCTTGTTACGCTTATGGTATCTACCCCAGCCCCATTCATTAACAGGGTAAACGCCTTTGTATATCCGGCGCATACCGTATAGTCCTCACAAAATACACTATAAGCGCTCTGATGGTATTTGCTGTATGGGTTTGAATTTTCTATATTTTCCAAATCAAATCCCGGGTCGTACATAATTTTCTGGCAAATCAAATCATGGGCTATCTTTGCTTTCTCTAAATCTGTCTTCCCTGCAGCAATCTTAGCCCCCATAATCTCCACTTGGGCTTTCATTTTCGCAGTCGCTGCCGCCCTGCTGCTTCCGCTGGCAAACTCGTCGTATACCATAGGGAGCATAAGCCTTTGCCCTGTCCGGGTATCCGTCCCCACCAAATAGCCATTCCCAATAAAATAATATTGGGGATTGGAGTAGCAAAACAGCAAAAATACGCTTGCAGCCTCATCCTGGCTAAGGCCATACAGGGAATAGGATGCCTCCCCTGCATAATAATAGCGCTCTGTCCGCCCAAATTCATTTGGCACATCTGCTGCTTCTGCATTCTGGAATCCGTCCAGGTATCCCTTAACCCCTGCCTCCAGTGCATCCCAAAAGTTCCGCGCCCTCTGGCTCAGCCGGTTATAGATATAGTTAGTAGAATATACATCCCAGGAAGAATCGTATTTCCGCGACCCTAAAACCTTAGAATAATAAGAAAGGTCTTTTTCCGCCTTTTCTTCCACTGTCACGCCCAGTTCCGCCAACTGTTCCGAAGATATTTCCACTGCTTTTGGGCGCACCATCCCGCCCATGGGCAATTCCCTGTTCTCTGGCGTCTGGGCTTCCGGGGCGTCCCCTGCCCCTGAAAGGCTTTCTGGCTCCCCGGATGGCAAAGTTTCTATTTCATTGGCTTCTGGCTGGGCACCGTCCTGCCCGTTGTCCTCTGCTTCTCCCTGCCGGCTGCTCCGTTCCCTTTCCGGGACTTCCATATCAGGCAGCTCCTCCGGGTTCCCGGGTTCCTCCTGCCCTGCCGGGGCAGCTATGCCATCCTCCCTGGATATGCCTTCCTTTGGGGCATCTTCTTCTGGCACGCCCGTCTGGTTTTGCCCTGCATCTTCTTCTGGCATGCCCGTCTGGCTTTGTTCCCTATCCCCTTCCGGGATAACAGTCCTGTTCTGCGCAGCCTCCCCTTCTGGCGCGTCTGTCTGGCCTTGCCCCGCGCCTTCTTCCGGAGCCACAGCGTCCCTATCCTGAACACTGCCCTCTGCTGCGGAACCATCCCCATCTGGCAGGGACTGCCCCGCCAGCTCTGGGGCTTCCATCCGCGTCCCAGTGGTATCCCCCACATCTGCTGATGCGGCAAAAGTTTCCGCAGGGACCATGGAACATGCCATAATCCCCGCCAGGAAAAATGATAGTATCCGTTTCTTCATATACTAATCCTGCCTTTCTTACTGCCTGTGGCTATCCAGCGCCCGTAAGCTACGTTTCCATGCCCTACTGGCCTGAAACCTGTTTTTCCTTTACATACTCCTCAATTCCTCCCCAAACCTTATCCTTGTCTGACAAGGTTAAATCTTCCTCTGACATCCCTTCCGGCATCGGCCACTCAATCCCAATCTTGCTGTCCTTCCACAGTAAGCCGCCTTCATCATTGGGATGGTAAAAATCTGTCACTTTATAGCAAAATTCTGCTTCATCGGAAAGCACTACAAACCCGTGGGCAAATCCCTTGGGGATGAAAAACTGCTTTTTATTTTCTGCGGAAAGGATTACCCCAAACCATTTCCCAAAGGTTTCTGAGCCATCCCGCAAATCTACGGCAACGTCAAACACTTCGCCGTTTACGACCCGGACCAGCTTATCCTGGGGATAATTAATCTGGAAATGCAGCCCCCGCAGCACCCCTTTCTTGGAGGAGGACTGGTTATCCTGCACAAACGTGCAGCCTATCCCAACTTCTGCAAAATCATTGTAGTTATAAGTTTCCATAAAATAGCCACGCTCGTCCCCAAAGACTGCCGGCTCTATCACTTTCAGCCCTGCAATTCCATTGCAGTTGTCCGTAACTTTAATTTTTCCCATGTGCCTGCCCATTCCTTTCGTTTCTAAATCCTACAGCCCTTCGGCAATTTCCATCAGGTACTGCCCATACTCTGTCTTTAACAACGGCCCTGCCAGCTTCTTTAGCTGTTCCACATCTATGAACCCACGCTTATAGGCAATTTCCTCAATGCAGGAAATGTAAAGCCCCTGGCGTTTCTGGAAGGCAGATACAAAATCTGCGGCAGCCAGCAGCATGTCGTGGTTCCCCGTATCCAGCCAGGCAAACCCACGGCCAAGGGTTTCCACTTTCAGGTTCCCCCGCTTCAAGTATTCATTGTTGACGCTTGTGATCTCAATTTCCCCGCGGGCGGAGGGCTTCACATTCCTGGCAATTTCCACCACGTCATTGTCGTAAAAATACAGCCCCGGCACTGCATAGTTGGACTTGGGGTGTTCCGGCTTTTCTTCAATGGAAATAGCCGTCCCATCCCCGTCAAATTCCACAACGCCGTATTCCCTTGGGTTCCTGACATAATATCCGAAAATAGTAGCTCCCGGCTGGCTTTCCGTCCGCTCTGCAGCTTCTTTTAACACCCTTGAAAAGCTCTGGCCATAAAAAATATTATCTCCCAGCACCAAAGCCACTGCATCTTTCCCTATAAAATCTGCCCCTATGATAAAAGCGTCTGCAAGGCCCCGTGGCTCCTCCTGCACGGCATATGCAAATTTCATCCCCAGCTGGCTCCCGTCCCCCAGCAATTCTTCAAATACGGGAAGGTCCCTGGGCGTTGAAATAATCAATATCTCCCGGATCCCTGCCAGCATCAGCGTAGACAGCGGATAGTAAATCATCGGCTTGTCGTACACCGGCATGATCTGTTTGGAAATCGCTTTTGTCAATGGGTATAACCTTGTGCCGGACCCTCCGGCTAAAATAATTCCTTTCATGTGTTCCTCCAAATACATTTTTTGATAGCTTATTTTACCATCTTTCGTACTGCGTTGCAAGGACATGGTATAGGGCGGGTGCGTCACACCCTTTTGACACCCTAATCCTTAATACAAATTAATGGCATATGCCCACACTGCATGGATGGAGATAAACGCGCAGACCGCCAGTACAGCGCCATTGTAATATTCCCTCTTTCCCCTGAACTTTATTTTTTCCCGCAGCCGGTCCAATATTTTCCCGTTTCCCAGAGAATACAGCACTGGGAACATCAGGGGCGCAATATAGCGGTACTGGCATCCCTCAATTTTATTGCTCCCTACCGCCGTAATGGCAACATACATGGAAGTTGCCACTAAGCACAGGATGCCAAATGACAGTACATATACGGCAATCCTTGGGGCTAACGCCACCTTGGAATCATACTCATTCTTGTCCGTAAAAGCCACGGCTGCCAGTGTTGCCACCATCAAAGGTGAAAATACCGTAGGCTGCAGGTTCGTCAGATACTGCAAATGGGAAAAATAGTGGTTTGCTGATTTCAGGGACAGGTAATCCCAAAGGAACCCTAATAACGTCTTTGTGTATTCCCAGGGATGGGAAAAAATATAGGAAACCTGCCCCAGGGAGTCCACGCCTGTCCCGCCCCGCACATCCTGGATGGATCCCGGCGCAGCAAACATCAAGGCTACTTTCGCGCCTACAGCAGCCACTACGCATACCGCAGCAGCTATCATAAGCTTCCGCTGCACTGGGCTTACAAATTTTTCCTTCGGTAAAAACAGGGCCAACAGCACCAGTGGGATATACAGCATTTTCGGGCCTACGCCAATCAGGAATGCCAGCAGCATAAAAATCCATTCAAAGACAGACATTTTTTTCTCCGGCTGCTGCAATTCCCCAAAAAGGCAGCAGGTGCCATATAAGAGCCACGCCGTAATCCAATGGTCGTAAGAATAAGAGGACGCCATAAATATGTTAAATGGGATTAAAGCCACCGCTGCCGCCAGAATCTTGCCGGATTTTAATTTACGGATGGCAAGGAATACCAAAATGGAATAAAACAGCATACTAAACCAGCGCCCCACCATAAATGCCACATGGTAAGGCAAGGAAAGCAGCCGCCCCAGCCAAAGCCCGAACCCAGCGGGCATGTAACAAAGGTTCCTGTACCGGGGCCAGTACCTTCCCGGCAGCGTTTTTTCCTTCTGCTGGTACAGCTTTTCTATTTTCTGGTAAGTTTCTTTTTGGCTCTCCCTGTCATAATTCTTATGTTCCAGCGCCGTTTCCAAAAAACAGTCCTTATCGGCATAATAGTACTCTGCCTTCGACACATCCGGGTTTAAAAGATGGGACATTGCCATAGAACAATTATAATGCCATTCATCATCCCAGGAAATCCCTGTGCTGGCAGGGACTGCCAGGGCATACAGCGTCCCCACGCTTAAGGTTACCACAAGGGCCGCTACCTCTGCCTTCCTTGCAACTATCTCACGGAAACATACCAGGCATGCCGCAAGCTCCAGCACTACAAAAATCCCCAGATACCTCCCCCAGTAAAAACTGTCTTTCCCATAGAATACATAGGCAAGGATCCGTTCCATCCCAAATGACACAACTGCCACGGCTGCAAGAATAGCTGCCAATTTCGCAAAATCTTTATTTATGCCCCATTTCATCTGACTTTTCTCCTTTGATAAAAACATGCCGCCCAAAGCCCCTATCTCTTGATCAGCCGCCTGAGCCTGCCTTTTATCCCTTCTTCTTCTCCACCTTCATCTTCTTTGGGTACCAGCTTCTCTGTCAGCAGTTCTGCCGTTTCCCCTTCCAAAATGCTGATATTATAAGAAAGTTCGATCTGACGCCTTCCTTCCGGGATTTCCCCTATAATAATTTTGGGGTCCGTATCGTCAAACAGGAAACAGTTTTTCTCAATTTCATGCCCGGTAGTCCCATAGGCCACCGCAGAGCCGTCTTCCCACTTAAGCTCCACGTCCCGGATGATGCAGGCGCTGAAAGCCGGGTCAACCAAAACTGCTTTTGTCCCTTTCGGCAATGGAATTTTACAGCACATATGGTCTTGGAAGATCTGGTCAATATAGTAAGAGTTCTCCTCCGAAGCCCCCTGCCCCATATCCAGATATACCTGCATCCGCCTGCGCTCCGCTTCCTGCATAATTCCCCGCAAGGGAAAGGCCGCCTTGCCCATGGAAGTGTAAAGGCCGGATAAGGAAACATAGCCCCCGCTGATATACTTCTGGAAATTTCGTTCCATCTCTGCGTAAACCCACTGCAATTCCCTGCTGATGCCAAAGTACTGGTAAAACCCGCGAAAGCTGCCGCCTTCTTCCTGGGGAGCCTGTCCCCAGCCAGCTTTTGGATGCAGCTTTTCATATTCCTCCACATATTCCCCTAAAACCCCCCGGCTGGACGCGCCTTCCAGATAATAGTGGAGGGCACGGTAAACAATAAATCCCACAGGCACTGGGAAGAAAAAGGTCCATTCATAATCCAGCACATAATATTTTTCCTCCCCGTCCAATAAAAGGTTAGAAAAAATCATGTCAACATCTGCAATCTTAACCGCCGGGGCCTTGTCTGGGAGTTCCACATCCCCAAACACCTGCCGGAACCCTTCCGTAACATGGAATTCCTCCGTAGGGGCGGCATGGGAAATGCTGTCCACTGCTTTCTGGATGTGCTCCATCGCCTGCCCTAACTTTTTCTGCTCCAGCAGCCCGTCCAAAACTTCTTCCAGCGTAACGCCTTTTAGGTATTCAAAATATACTTTATCCCCTTCCACCCTGCATTGGTTTACCTGAAAAATCCCTTTTTCCTGCCAAAGCGCCCCCAATCCTTCGGCCGCTTCTGCAATTTTAAAAATATGCGCCTTCCCTTCCTCATACTCTGCTTTTTTATAAATCTGGCGTCCCTGCGCCTTTGTGTTGGCAATATGCGTCTGGATCGCAAATTTTGGCGCACGCCCATTAGAATATTTTGCATACACCACTTCTTCCGGATCCTCTTTGGCCGTCCCCTTTGTGATTTCAACAAAAAAGGAATTGGCATACAGCCCAAACAGGCCGTTTTCTAAAATTTCGTCAAATACCCGCCCTTCATCCATAAGGGCAAGGCGGGAACGGTCAAAATTGCAGAAATTCCCTGCCAGCCCTCCCTTTTTGGGAAGGTGCCCATCGGAATAAATTGCCAGCGGGATTTTATAATCGGGATGGGGATAGTAAAACCGGTAATCTGAATATCCGCACTCCTCCAAAATCCGTATCAGCTCTGGTTTCGTAAAAGTACGCACCCCATCGGCGCATGGATAGCCTTCAATCCCTTCAAACATCCTGCCCACATGGTCCTCTGTGCAGCCAGCCCAGTATTTCAGCCCGAATTTATTTTCAATGGCAAGGAGCAGCTTCCCCCCGGGCTTGATATGCCCCATCACCGCAGTGAGAAATTCATGGTAAGGCCGTTCCCCGCCAATATACCCTTGCCCATACTCAAATACCCCAATCAGGGTGGCATAATCAAAATCCTTTTCCAGGCCCTTCTCAATATCCTGAAAATTCCCAATATAGATGTTAATGTTGTCCCGTTCCCGGTTGCGCTGGGCATTAATCGTGCTGCGCCTTTTGGAAAGGTCAATACAGGTTACAGAACCTGCCCTGGCCGCCAATGCGCCTGTAACTGCCCCGCAGCCGGAGCCAACCTCCAGGATTTTCGCCCCTTCCCCAAAGGGATACCAGGACAGGATATTGCCGCGCTCGTGGGCAAGATGGTACATCACTGCCCATTCCCGTTCCTTCACAATGGCTTTGTGGCAGTCGCCGTCCCCATATTCCTCTGCCAGCTCCAAAAGCCGTTCTTCTACAGCCCCGTCGCTGTATAAATCTTCTCCCGGATAATACGTTTCATCCAAACAAACATTCCCGATTTTATACATAATTCCCTTCCCCTTCCGATGCTTCCCTGTTTTCCTTTGTCATGCACCGCTTTCCACAGATACTGTGGATTCCATATCAAAAAACCCAACCGTATTCTTATTTGAAATTACCGTCAGGCTGCAAACGTCATACAGGCGGTGGTGCACCTGGAATGTTTCATGCTCATACCCTGTGCAGCCCAATGACAGCAGGTACTCCCCGCCTTGCAGGACCATGCGCTGGGTAAATGCAACGCTCTGCACATCCCCGGCCTTCCTGGGTTCCACGCCCTCATTTTCAAACATGGTATTCGTCCCGGTAATCTCAATCCCCATCAGGTTCTTAAAGGTAAATGCAAACACAGGCTCCGCCACATCCTCTGCAAACTTCACTTTCACTTTCACGGTGAACGGGTCGCCCTTCTCAATGATATTTGTCACTTTCCCAGTCTTGTCCATAATGGCAAAGTCCACAATCTCCGCTTTTTTATCGCCATACTCCAAGGTATCTGGGTTTAAAGGCAGCTTTTCCCGCCATTTGCCGCTGTCAGCTCCGGCTTCCCACAAAGAGGCATGTTCCCTGCAGTCTGCTTCTTCCTGTTCCACCAAAGCCATTTTATAACGGTCCACCGCTTCTTTCGGGGTGCCTTCCATCACTTTCCGCCCCTTATTCAGTAGGATTGCCCTGTCACAGTATTTGGTGATGCTGCCTAAATCATGGCTGACAAACAAAATCGTCTTTCCCTGCTTCTTAAATTCCTCGAATTTGCGGTAACATTTCGCCTGAAAAAATACATCCCCAACCGACAACGCTTCATCCACAATCAGGACTTCCGGCTCAATATTGATTGCCACCGCAAATGCCAGGCGCACAAACATACCGCTGGAATACGTCTTTACCGGCTGGTGGACAAAATCCCCGATATCTGCAAATCCCAGGATATCTTCCATTTTCTGTTCGATTTCCTGCCTGCTGAAGCCCATCATGTCCCCTTGCAGGTAGACGTTCTCAATGCCTGTATATTCCATGTTGAACCCGGCACCAAGCTCCAGCAGCGCTGAAATCCTGCCGTCTACTTCCACTTCCCCCTCTGTCTGTCGGATGACGCCTGTAATAATTTTCAGGAGGGTGGATTTGCCGGAACCGTTCGTCCCAATAATGCCAACGGTTTCCCCTTTTTTAATCTCTAATGTCACATCATGCAGCGCCGCATGTTCCCGGTAATTTTTTTTCCTTGCAAGCCCTAACGCATCTTTCAGGCGGGCAGCCGGCGTATCGTATAATTTATAAATTTTACTGACATTCGTCACCTTAATCGCTACTTTTTGCATATTCCTCTCCATCCGTTGAAATTTCCCCGCCTTCCCTGACTGCACGGGCCTTTGGCTGCCAGCCTTTATAACACATCTGCAAAATGGACTTTCAGGCGTTTAAATACCGTAATGCCCAGCAGGCAGGTTAAGGCTGTGAACCCCCAGAAATAAAGCGTCATTCCCGGATGTTCCCAAAACCACACTTTATCAATGAAGGTTTCCCGGTATCCCATGACAATATAATACAGGGGATTGCACTTTAAAACCACCATAATAACATCTGGGATCCTTGCTTTCATATCATCAATATTCCACATTATCGGCGTCATCCACACCCCAATCTGGAGGGCAATCCCAACCATCTGGCGCACGTCCGGGAAAAATACGGACACTGCGCTGGTCAGGTAGGCAATGCCCAGCGCAAGGACCAGCACCCCTAAGCTGTAATAGGCCGCCTGTAAAATATAAAAATCCGGAGCATACCCAAACAGCCCAAACAGCACCACCGTAAATACGATAAAGAAAATATGCACAAAAATGGACGATATCGCTTTCACCACCGGAAGGATATCAATATTGAACACAACCTTTTTTACCAGGTAATTATATTCCACAAGGGACACCATCCCTGCACTGACGCAGTCAGAAAAGAAAAACCATGGCACAATGCCAGATACCAGCCACAGCACATAAGGCAGCGGCAGCTCCCCGCGAATTGAGGCACGCGCCCCCATCGCCTTGTCAAACACAAACCAATAAATAAACACGGTAACCACCGGCTGCACAAAAGCCCAGATAATCCCTAAATATGCGCCTGCGAATTTGGTCTTGAAATCATTCTTTGCCAAATTTTTAATCATATTGCGGTTTTCTATGATTTCTAAAATAATATTCTTTGATTTCCCATTCATCTGCCAATCATGTCCCTTTTCTTGTTTATTGTGATGCATACCCTATTTTTTGGAATGTGGGTTCATATTAAAGGAAAAATCCCCTTTATCCGGTACTAAGTTTGGATTGTAGCAAGGGTCATAGCCGCCGGAAAACTTCGGGTGCTTTTCATATAATTTCTTCATTTCACGTTTCCTGCGTTCTTCTTTTTCTTCCGATGCACGGTCCAGCCCGCGGCTCACCGATTCATGGTGCACCAGCGCCACATCATTGCGGATTACATTATGGTAGCCTAATTCCAGCAGGCTGAAACACAGCGCAACGTCATTATATGCTACCACAAGCTCCTCGTCAAACCCGCCTGCTTCGTCAAACTTCTTCCGTTCTACCATAAGGCAGGCGCCTGTCACTGCACAGAAATTATAATCCAGAAGGTTCCTGCCATAATAATAATTCGTATCATCCCCCATGTTGTACAGGCAATGCCCGGGCCCAATGGGCAGGTTCAATACGCCTGCATGTTGGAATTGGATGCCGCCCGGATAATACAGCTTGCACCCCACGGCGCCTGTATAAGATACCTGCGCCTGCCCTGCCAATATGGAAAGCCATTGGCTTACTGGCGCTGTCAGGTTCGGGTTCTGTTTTACCGCCCCGCTGATTTCAATGTCATCATTTAAAAACAACAACAATTCCCCACTGGCTTTCTGGGCGCCAATATTGCACATTTTTGAAAAATTAAACTCCATCGGCTGATAAGAATATATTATTTTTTTCATTGCCCCTGCATGTTCCGCCTGCCGGGCCATATCTTCGATTTTCTTCTTATTTTCCTCACTGCTTCCATTATCTATAATAACCACTTCATAGTTCCCGTAGTCTGTATGCTCTGCAATACTGGTAAGGCATACCCGCAATACGTCTGGGTTGTCTTTCGAAGGGATAATAATGGAAACAAGGGGGTTTCCCTGAGGGATATAAGTGACGCGGTACTGTGTGATTTCCGGCAGCAAGGTAAGCTCCCCTGCCTGCCCCCGGCGCTGTAACGCTTCTTCCTTGGCCTTAATGGTTGCCTGCATCACATAGGGCTTGGCCGTCATGGCATTTGCCGTAGATTCCTTGCGCATACGCCAGTGGTAGAGAATTTTGGGAACATGCCCGATACGGGTAGTTTTCTCCATCACGCGCAATACTAAGTCATAATCCTGTGAACCTTCAAATCCCGGCCGGAGCCCGGAAAGTTCTTCCAGGAGCGTCCTGCGGTATACGGAAATGTGGCAGGTATACATATAGGACATAAATGTTTCCGGCGACCAGTCCGGCTTAAAAAACGGATCCCGGCGCACTTCCCCATCTTCGCTGATTTTGTCTTCATCAGAATAAATATAATCTAGCGTTGGGTCTTCATTTAATTTCTTTGCAATTTCATAAAGGGCATTTGGCGCATACAGGTCGTCGCAGTCACATAAAGCTACAAATTCTCCCTTTGCGGCCTCAATCCCGTCATTGGTGGCACGGGAAATATTCCCATTTTCCTCCCGGTAAATGACGGTAATCCCATTTCTGCCTTCGTATTTGCGGAGCGTTTCCCGCACGGATTCCTGTGTGGACGCATCGTCTACCAAAACAACCTCAAAGTTTTGGTAAGTCTGGACTAATACAGAATCAATGCATTCGCACAGCATCGTACTGTCTACATTATATACTGGGATCACCACAGAAAAAAATGGGTGGTAGGACAGCGTTTCCGTGGACAGGAGATCCCCCTCATTTGCGGCAATCCAAGCGCTGTATATGTCCATGGCTATCTCTGTGTTTTCATCTTTCCCTATATTTTTTATTTTATTTTTCGCTTTTTCGCAAACTACAGCAAAGCCTTCCTCTTTCCATATACGAAGCGTCTTTTTTACCAGCGATTCTTCCATGATGCGACCATCCTTCCTTATACGTCATTTTTCCCAAAACAAACAGCTTCAAGTAAGCAGCCATGCGGCTGCTTACTTGATGCTTGTCCATAAACCTATCATTCAATTATGCCTTAATATGGCCCCTGGAACTGAAGGCAATAGGATACGCTCTCATAGTCGCTATCCCAATCCCCATTGATCCCCTGGACTGTCCCATAAATCTGGAAGCTGTCGTTTTTCTTATCGTACTTATAATTCAGCCCCTGGTTCTGTTTAAATTCTGCCCACTGCCCTCTGCCTAATGCAGTAGCTGGGTCGTATTTCCCATTCCATTTACATTTTACGTTTGAGAATGTGGCTTTTACGCTGTCCCCATTTAACCTTGCGCATGCTTCAATCCTTAAATAGCACAGTTCTTTTGCTATATTGGGCTGGGAGAAACTTCCGATTTTTTCATAATCCAAATATACATCCCCATTTCCCTGCTCATCCACTGTCATCATATAGTGGTAAGTCTTATTTAACTTTAAGGATTTGTTGCCGGGCCTTGTATATGTCTGCCCGCCTACGTTATTATTGGAAACATTCTCAATCAATGCCATGGCTTTCCCGGTGTAGGGAGCTTCTGCATGTTGGTCGTACTGGATGCCGAAGGATACCGCAGAAGTCGGCGTCTGCATAACAAGCTTTGCATGGTAGCCTGTCCCTGTGCCTGTAAGCTTAATATCCCCTTCAATTGTCAGCTTGGATTTTGTATTTTCAATGGTGTTGCCCAATGAAACTGTTACCTTTACTTCTTTCCCAAAATCCGAATAAATTTTCTTTCCGCCGCTTTTCTTGTAAGCCCTTACTTTATAGTAGTAAGTACCGCCCTTTAAGTTTTTGAATTGCTTCTTCACGCTCTTGGCTGACGTCAGGGTAGCAGCCTTCTTATAAGATTTTTTATCTGTTTTTGACCAAATTTCATAGCCGGAAGCCTTTGCGGAAGCTTTAAAAGATACGGTAGCTGTTTTTTTGGAAAGCTTTGCCTTTACCTTGGCAGGCGCCTTTACCACATACGTGCTTTTCACGCTGCTGGCCGCCCCCTGGGCATCGCCGTTCACTGCTACCACCTTGTAGTAGGCTGTCTTGCCCGGGGTTGCCGCCTGATCAGTGTAGCTGGTTCCCCCTACCTCTGCAACCTGCTTAAACCCGGAGGAGTTGCTCTTAAAGGAACGGTATACCAGATACCCCGTCGCATCGGACGCGCCCTTCCAGGTAACGCTGACCTTTTTCTTGCCTTTCCAGGTTACCTTGACAGAACCCGGCTTGCCTGGGACTTTCACTAATTCCTCCATAGCTGCCTCAAGGTTCTCAGCCGCCTCGTCCACATCATCCTGGTCTGCGTCTGCCTTGCTGTTGGTTTCCTTTGCTGCTGCAAGGGCTTCCTGCAGGTTTTCCCAGCTTTCTGCGGAATAATCTGCTTCCTGCATCCCTTCTGCTTTCTGGATGGCTGCTGCAAGGGCTGCCTTGTCCGCCTGTTCCGGCTGGCTTTCCGTATCCGTACTGGATGTGCCGCCTGCCGTATCAGTATTGTCTGCTTTTTCTGCCCTTTCTATTCTCTCCAGCGCTTCCGTCCTGTCTGCCCCTTCTGAACTGTCCATCCGTTCCGGCGCTTCCGTCCCGTCTGTTTCCCCTTCATTTCCAAACACCCGTTCTGTGGTATCTGCCCTGCCTGAAGAATCACTGATTACTTCCTCAATTTCAGCGGCTTCTGCCATTTGGATCCCCTGTGAAGGCACGCCTGTAAGCACAAGGGTGAAAGCCAGCACAGGCATGAAAAGCCTTTGGAGAAATTTCCTTCTTTTTCCCATAACCATAATCCACCTTTCCCAAAAAATATTTTTCCGGAATTTGGCATTCTACCTATAAAGATGGTTTCACCAATGCCTGCTGCACTGGCTGCCCTCCCCTTCACCCTGTCAGTGTTATGCCAAAATCTTTGTAAAAAAGAATGCGCACAGCGCATTCTCCGCGCGCGAGCGGATTGCGAAGCAATAAATTTCCTCTCCGCGAGCTGCGCATAATTGTTTTTCTCTTATAGGAAATCCATACACTTTAGCACTTCACAGTAACACGGTATTTCCTATAAGAGAACCAAAGTATCGGTCTTATTATATAACACCTCTATAAGCTTGTCAACTTTTCAGAACTTGGCACCAAGGGCTGGTTTTCAGGTTTTCCGGTACATTTTCGTAATCCTTGAAGACTTGTACCCCGGCACAGCCTTGCTCCAGGATTTTGCCCCTATCATGGCAAGGTACTTTTTCGTATACTTGCTGTGCTTGGAGGAATCAATATATTTATATACCTTAAAGGCTTCTTTCCCGGAAATCCCCATCCTCAGGCCTTGGGCAATCTCTACGGGATGGTCGGCATAGCTTCTTATAATAAAGGCATCTACCATCGGGTTGCAGGCTGCAATATAATAGCTGTATGCAAGGGCTGCCGCCTGGTTTGCCTGACCCCATGTGGAGGAATACCCCTGTTCCGACAGGATAATCCGCACGGAAGGCCCATAGGTCTTTTTGATATAATTTGTCAGCACATTCAAGTTCTTCATGGTAATGTAGGGGGAATGCACATTGTTGGTTATCCCATACCCTTCCCAAAAATTCGTGTACGTCAGCGGCGTGGAATAGGCGTGGTATGCCAGGTTCCACTTCAGCCCCGGCTGGATTTTCTTTAGCTGCTTGTAGAAGGCTGCAATGGAATGTTTGGTGCTGAACCCTCCCGGCTCTGCGGTGTTCCAGTAATTATCCATGCAGATGAACACATGGGCGTTGGAATACTGGCTGCGCACTGCATAATACAGCGCCCGGAATGCATAGGCATACGTCTTAAAATAAGAGGTTTCCGACATGCTGCCCCTGTAATTCCAGCCTTTGGGGTTATTGACCTCATTTCCCAATACCCAGTTGGACACATAACAGTTCTTTTTCCCAAAAACATTGCCCAGATAAGAAAAGATGGCTTCCATTTTTTCCCGTGACTTGTTGCTTGTCACATTCCAGCTATAGAACGGGGCTGCGCCGATAGCCCTTGCCTTGGAGGCAATCAGTTCTGTATGGCCGGGCACCCATTCCAGCATTACCTGGGCTGTTACCACAATCCCCTTCCGGTTGCATTCCGCCACAATCTCCCGGTACATTTCCATGTTGTTAAAGTAATAAGTTTTTCCATTGTATACATAGGGCACTGTCCCATCGTTACATACCATGGCAGCCGTAAAGTTCACAAAATTCTGCTTTGCATCACAGGAAAGGACTTCCTCCATGGAAGTGGAAAACTGGATTCCCTTTTTCGTTTTCCCCGGCTTATAGGAGGATTTGTTGCCTGCCGCTTTTTCTGGGTTATCCACATAGGAAACCTTGCTGAGGAGCTTGTATTTCCCATTTTTCTTAACAGCAACCCCAAACATGGACGTGGCATAGCCTTGGTTTTCAGATGTTTTCAGGCTGTAGGTAATGCTTTTTTTCTTGTAAGCCTTGGCGGCTGCCTTATAGATTTTCTTGTTCATGGGATTCATATACACCAGGTAGTAATAATCATCGGAGCTTGCGATCCTGTTTTTTATTTTTACCTTTACGGACACTTTTCCAGTGCCAGTTGCCTTGCAGCTTGTAATTTTTGCCGCCCCAACCTTGGCTTTCCTGGTACACCGCACCCACTTGGCATACAGGTGCACGTTCCCGGTGCTCCCTTTCTTGATCTCCCCAACCCGCTTTGTCAGCTTGGAAGTCTTATACCACCCGTCAAAATCGTAACCGCTACGGGACGGCCTTGGCAGGGTAAATGCATTTGTGATGGTATATGTTTTCTTTGCGCTTTTTGCCATTTTCCCGCCGTTTGTGTGGTATGTAATGGTATATTTCACGGCTTTCCATTTGGCGTAGAGGGTAACTGTGCCATTTTTTTTGGTGGTAAGCTTTGTCACCTTGCCGCCGTCCTTATAGACGGTGCCTTTCCCATCCTTTCTGGTTGTCCATCCTGCAAAGGTATAGCCTTTCCGCTTAAATTTGTTGGTATGCAGGGTGCTGGCCGTACCGTAGACATGGCTGCTGGCCGCCACGCTCCCGCTGGTGGCTCCATTTCCATCGTACTTTACCTTATAAGGGTTGCCTTTCCACATGGCATAGAGCGTTACCGTCGCCCCATTCTTGTCAGTCAGGGATTTTACCTTCGCTTTATTTGCATAGGTTGTCCCTTTCCCATTTTGCTTTGTGTTCCATCCTGCAAAGGTATAGCCTGACCGTTTAAATTTATTGGAAGGCAGCGTCTTTGTCTTCCCATAAGTAGCTGCTGCCGTACTCATTTTCCCGCTCCCGCCATTGGCATGGAACCGGATGGTATACGTCCCCCTTTTCCATGTAGCCGTAAAGGTGACAGTCTTCCCGTCCTGGCTGACTAAGTTCAGGATAGACGCTTCATCCAGGCAAGTACGCTGTACCCCGTCAATTTTATATTTCCAGCCTGTAAACACATATCCCTTGCGGGTAAATGTATTTTTCGGCAGTTTTTTCTTTTCGTCGTACCGGAATGTCTGGGTTGCCATGGAGCCAGTGCCGCCCCCTTTTGCAAATTTAATCTTATAAACAATGGGCGTCCAAGTTGCCGTCCATACCATGTCCGACTGGACGGGCAGAGGGTTTGCCGAATTATATACATTCCCTGCACCATCCTTCCAGCACAGCATTTTATATCCCGTCCTGGTTGGGCTGGGAAACTTTGCACGCAAATCCTCCCCTTCCTTCACCGTTACCTGAACCGAAGTCCCAGGGATTCCCGGTACCGTCCCCCCGCCAAAGTCAAAAGTCACCGTATACGTTTTCTCCCCATCCCCGGGCGTCACCTCACTGCCATCCCCGGGTGTCACTATGCTGCCATCCCCGGGCGTGGCTGTTTTCCCCAAACGCCCTATGCTGCTCATGGCACCGGCTGCCGCCCCGCTGTCCCCAGGCGTCACAGCCTGTCCGTCCCCAACATTCTGCAGGCCATCGGCACTTCCCATTGCATATAAAGTTTCTGCTTCGGTGCAAAACAGCAGGATTACCGCTAAGCACAACGCCATCATTCGCTTTTTCATCATTCATACCTCGTCTTTTCTTGTTCCATTCCGTTTCCCCAGCTTTTGCAGGATGGGGAAAATATATTCCATCGTAATCGGCTCCTTTAACAAAAGCAGCAGGATTCCGTAAATTCCAAAAAACAATGCCCCGGTAACTGCCAGTACCACAAAGCAGCCCTGCTCCAAGGCAAATTTCCCATCCACTATGGGTTTTAGCGCCATCCTTGCAAGCTGGGCGGCTATGGCGGCGGGCAGGAGCCCTGCAATATAATAATGCAGTTTCAGACCCTGCCAAAGCTCTGACAGGAATCCTTTTAAAGCTTTTCCCTGTACCAGCACCACTACAATCTCTGCCATAAGCGTCCCAATAGACGCCCCGGATGCGCCCAGCCTCGGAATCAAGGCCAAATTCAAGGCCAGGTCCACAAAGGCGCCTGCCACCATGGACACCAGCACCTGCCGTTCCCGGCCTGTGGGTACCAGCACCTGCATCCCCAGTATATTGGACAGCCCAATAAAAACCACCGTGGGCATGATCAGCCGCATGGGCCATGATGCCAGCAAATAGGCTTTCCCTGACACCAGCCCTATGCTCTCATAGGCAAACATGGTAAAATAAACCGCCAAAGGCAGGGCTATCAGCAAGACAAACCCCAAAGCCTTGGAAGCCATCCGTTTAAATTCTTCCTTCATCCCTTTTTCAATATAATAAGAAAGCCTTGGCAGCAAGACCGCCCCAAGGCTTGTGACAAGGCTTGTGACAATGGTCTTGATTTTTACAGACGCAGTATAATATCCGGTCTGCACATCCCCGCTGATAAATTTCAGCATGACAATATCTAAATTGGTATAAATGCTGGTGGCTATCGTCATGGCACAGAAAATCCCAATAGGCTTTAAATGCCTGCAGAACTTGTAATTCCCCACAGGCTTTATGGTAATATACCTGCCCAGCCGCAGGAAATTAAACAGGTAGGAGCCCACATTGGACACCACCGTAATTCCCCCATAGACGACATAGTCCCCTGCATCATGGACAAACAGGAACATCAGCAGGACGCCAATAGCCTTAAAAGCCAGCGAAACCATGGTAATATACGCATATTCTTCCAAGGCCGAATACAGCCAGCTTACCCCGGCCATATTCAGGAAAATAGTAGTGCCCATTACCAAAAGGAGCGTCCTGTCCTCTGCAAATTTCGGGACCACATACAAAGACGCCCCAAACACAACATAGACCAAGGCGGTCATCACGGCATTGATGCACAATATTTCCTGCACCGTCCGGGAAAGCTGCTCCTTATTATCCCGGACCTGGGCGCAGGCACGGATGCCATAAGTAGGGATGCCCAGCATGGAAAACATAGAAAAATATGTGACCACTGCAGCGGCAGCATCAATTTTCCCATTCCCCGCCGGAAGCAGTACCCGGGACACATAGGGGAAGGTAATCAGCGGGAAAATAAATGACGATGCTGTCAGGATAAAATTCATAATAAAATTAAAGGTGACAGAATGTTCTTTCTTCATATCTATTTCCCTCTAAAGATGCAGCTTGAGGGGCTCTTGTTTTCCCCTCTGCCGGTTCCGTTACAGGCTTCCTTACCTGCCATTCCCTGGGTAGCGCATGGTTCCCACGCCGCGGTTTGTAAAAAAATTTTTTGCAACTGTTATCATTTTCCACTTATCGCTTGCCCATTTGGTGCTTTTATCCAGTTCTGTTTCCAAAACAGGGACTTCCGCCACCTTCATCTGGTGGTACAGAAGATATACCAGCAAAAGGCGTTCGGCCAGAAAACCGAAAATCCGTTTCTGGTAATCATCATAAGCGGAAAGGTCGGCCTGCCCCTCACATTCTTCCAGAATATCAAAGAGCCACACACAATATGCATCAAAAACCTCTTTCCTGCACACCATCATATTATAGGAAAACAGGAAACATTTAGACATGGCGCAGTCAAAGCTTTCCAAATATTCTGGGTATTTTTTCTGAATAACGCTGCGGAGAAGGCACAAATCTTCTTTGCTGTGGAAAGTTTCAAAATGGATCTTCACATTCTTTTCCACCCACTGGCGCCTTGCCACAACCATGTCCGCCTTCTGCAATAGGCGGCTGGCTCCCTCAATGGAGAGGTATTTGCCTGGCTTCCCGAAAAAACGGCGGTAATGGGTAATCCCTACAATGGCGTCGTCCGGCTGGTTTTTCCAAAGCCAGTATAAGCCGGTTAGTTCGCAGTAGCTGCTATTTTTTTCCGAGATATTCACACCGGAATCGTCGAATACATAGCCTTTAAGGGAGGCTTTTTCTTCAGGAGCCAGCCTTGCGGCGCCTACGTAAAGTTTTTGGTAGTGGGGGGGCAGGGGGAAGGGGAAGGGTTTGTGGGTAATTACGTAGATATGGAAGGTTTTTGAATCCATTTCGTGGCTCCTTTCTGCAATTTATGTTAGGTCTGTTATGTTCCTTATTTTTATTGTATAATAACAGTATGTACATTAATTACTATATCTGTATATGATATGTAAAAAACTTGTAAAAAAAATTTTATTACCGGAATGTAAGGAGGTTTCCCATGCACCATTCATCAACTGTAAATATTATATTGGCTGCTTATAACGGGAGCAAACATATCCGCAGGCAATTAGACAGCCTTTTGGAACAGAGTTATCCCAATATCACCATATATATCCGGGATGATGGCTCCACGGACGGTACAGTACGTATTGTGGAAGAATATATTGCTGCAAATACTACTTCCAAAAAAATCGTGCTCTTAGGGCAGGAAGGGAAGAACCTTGGCTGCCCGGGATCCTTCTACCAGATCCTGAAAGAGTGCGGGGCGGCAGATTACTATGCCTTCTGCGACCAAGATGATATTTGGTATCCAGATAAAATAAAATGGGCCGTGGCAAAACTGGACAAGAAGGCCAAAAAGGAAATACCATGCGTTTATTTTTCTGCTTACGATTATTATACAGAGGATGGAAAATTCCTGCGCCATTCACCCCCTCAGAAAAAAAGGATAGGGCTTTCTGACGTATTGTATTATACCCCGGCTTCCGGATTTGTCCTTGTCTTTAACGAAGCGGCGCGGCAGGAACTGATTCTGGGCGTCAATCCCGGGAAGGAGCTCCATGACCGCTGGCTGCTGCGGGGAGCGGCCTGCTTTGGCACTGTAATCTATGACCCACGGTATACGGCCGCCCATATCCGCCACCCGGATGCAGTAACCGCAGAGGATTCCGGCAATTCCAGCTTGCTCCAAAGTTTCCTGAAAAATGAAATTGGGGGGACTGCCATGACGGACAGCAAAAAACACCTGCGCCATTTCCAGAAGACCTTCTGGGGAAAGCTTACAAACTCCCAGCGGAACACGCTCTCGCTTTTTACTGCCAGAAACACCCTTCCCCGCCAGGCCAAAAAGCTTTTCTACCCCAAACGGCTGCGGGCACGGCTTGCAGGGGAAGCTGCCATCCGCATTTTGTTCCTGATTGGGAAAATATAGCATACCGCCTGGTCTGCCTGAATACAGGTGTAGGGCAACCGTCTAATTCCTGGCTTTTTTGCGGAATGTAAACCTGCCGTCCCCATCCCAGAGGTTTGGGTTATACGCCATGTCCCCCCGTTCCCATGTGCTGCCCCATTGCTTCTTCAAATAGGCAGCTTCTTTGGGCTTCATGGCATAATCATTGGGACGTTTGTTGCAAAGTACTTTTAGTTTGCTGTCTGCTACTACCCCATAGCCCTTGCTGCGCATCCTTGCAAAGAAGTCCACCTCCCTTGCGGGGAAGGAAAGCCTTTCGGGGATCTTCCCTGCATCCTCCCATGCTTTCCGGGAAAACAGGACAAAGCTTAAGGAAAGCGTACTGACGTTTTCCGGGATATCTGCCCGGTGGCAGTAGCCGCGGTAAATTTCCGGCAGGCCTTCAAAAAGGGGCACTGCCCTTCCCCCTGCTGTGACAGCTATCCCGCATTGGAGGATTTTCCTGCGCCCAGAGAGAATGCATCCGGAAACAGCCCCTACCTGCCCGTCCTGACAAAAGCTTAACAGTTCTTCCAGCCAGCCTATGCCTTCCGGCTCCATCCCTGCCCCCACCAGCACAATATAGTCCCCTTTTGTTTGGCTGATTTCCCGGTTACTCTGGTTTGGGGCATGGTAATAGGAAACCTGTGTCCACTTTGATGCCTTTGTCCGTTTCTTTAAGCGGTCCCGCTGCGCCTTGTCCTCCACAAGCACCGCCACAGACATTTTCTTATTTCTGGCATATTTGATACGGTAAACGCCTAAATCCTTTGTCAAATCCACCTTGGCCGCAATGCCCCGGCCTTTCAGGTATTCCTGGATAGCTTTTTTCCCATTTTCATAGGCATATAGCTTGGAACCTGGGTCATATGCCGTGGAAGATGCATGGATGCGCCAATGGTAGAGTACTTTGGGGATATGGTAAAAGCTTGCGCCCTGGCTCTTGCACCGAAGTACAAACTCATGGTCCTGTGCCCCATCGTAAGCCCCGTCCAAGCCGCCTGTTCTTTCAAGGATTTCCCGGGAAAACAGGAGAAAATGGCAAATATAGTTGTTCCTCCGCAATAATTCCTCATTGTAATCCGGCTTAAAGCTGGGGTCGCAATAATTGCCGGAATCCCCTACCATTTTATCCTCATCGGAATAAATAACGTCAGGCCTTGGGCTTACTTCATTTAAGGCGTTTACCATTTCAAAAAGGGCGTTTTCCGTCAGCAGGTCGTCATGGTCCAGCAAAGCCAGATATTCCCCGTGGGCCATCCCAAAGCCCCGGTTGGTATTTTCTGAAATCCCCGCATTCTCAACAAGGCGCAGGTAACAGATACGGCTGTCCTGATATTCCTTTTGCACCTGCTCCACCACGCCGCTCCTGCTGGCGTCAGCAAGGCACAATTCCCAGTTCCCATATGTCTGGGCTATTACAGAATCCAAAAGCTGGCGGAGGAATGCCGGATCTGTTTCAAAGGCTGGCACTACAATGCTGATTAAGGGCTGGTACGGCCACTTTTTCTCCCGCTGTGCCTGCAGCTCCCCCAGAGAAGGGAAATAGCTGCCTTTACACTCCCGATACCGCCGGTTCCTTGCCTGGAACTGGCACCATTCCCGGAACCTGTAATAAAAATCCCGGATTCCATATTGCTTTAGCAGGGCCATCCCCATGCCAGCCTGTGTCTTAAAATCCATAGCTGCCTCCTTTTCCTCTCCTGATCCCAGCCTATACCTTTACCGCTCCCCTATTCCAAAGAATTTCTGTTTTTATCCTGTTTCCATTCCATATATTTGCCGCTTCCCTATTCCAAAGGAACTCTGTTCTGTATCCTTTACAGCAGCTTCTTTCCCTTTACCTGCCAAAAAACCAGTTCCCCGCATTTCAAAATGGAAAGCATTGCCGCAAGGCTAAAAAGTGGGTAAGCAGAACTTAAATACATATAGTTAATAGCCGGGCAGTCCTGCAGATGGGTCACTGCCACCCCTGCAAAAAGCACTAACAGGCTTAAATAAATCCCAGTCATTACCAGCCACGAATTGAGGGTAATGCAGTTATCCCCATTGTATGTACCATCTTCCAGCCCCTGGCCCCCGGATCTGCTTACTGCATGCCTGTTCTGGAACCAGCCCCACAATGCCAGCACGGTAAACCCGGCATATGATGCTAACCCAGCCCAGCCCAGGATACTCCCAACCGCACGGTATATCTGGTACACCGTGTTGCAACGTCCCACCGCCTGTTTCGCTGTGCCATGGTATTCCTGAATTTCCCTGTTGTCCACAAAACCGTCCACAGAACCAATTATTACATTTTTATCTTTTTCCAGAAAGCCTTCTTTGGTAACCCCCGACTTGGCAACCTGCTTTCCATCCTGGTAAGCCGTGACAAAAAACTGCGGGGATTCTTCTGGACCCGTATAGTCCCAGCCCAACTCAAAGCGGCAGTTCTCTGCCCCTTTTACTTCGCTGTACTGCTCCCCCACGTCTTTGCTTTCAAGAAATTCTAGTTCCCCATACTGGTTCCCTGCGCCATCCTCCACATAGGCTTTTAAATCCTCTAAGTCATATTGTGGGAATGCGGCCCAGCCTGCGCAGTGGTAATCCGTATCTATAGGTTCATGGTAAGACTTCTCATGAGTAATGGATTCAAACACTTTGCTCCCTTCCAAATTATCTTCGCCCACCACACAGACATCCGAATGCATATCCCTGTGGCTTGCCACAAACTGCCAGGTTTCCACTATGGCAGACAGTAATTCTTTCCTGTCCTCCCCTGTGGAAAAGTGGTAGGCATCCAGCACGGAATGCGGCTTCACTTTGATAACGCCTTCCTCAATCGCCGCAGACAGCTCTTGATACACTTTCTGGAAAAATTCATTGGCTGTCTGGCAGTCCTTATAATACCCTGCTTTGTCAATCCCTCCAATCAGAGCCCATCCAAGCCAGCCATCCTCCACATTCCCATCCCCGGGCTTCGTGTCATATGTATCATATGCGTCCATCTCTGCCTCAATGTGCCCCTGCACAAGGGCAAGGGTAGGGGAAATGCCGCACAGCTTCTGGAATGTTTTTCTGGGAAGGCTGATATTCTTCTCTGTACCTTCCTCATCCAAATTTGTGAGGATAGACATGGCAGGCCCATAGTACGCGACTCCCGCTGCCCCATAAACTTTTGTATTCACTATATCCACAAAATGTGATGTAAGTATGATTCCTAAAATGGGAAATACTGCCAATGCCAGCCGCGGGAAAGGAGCAAGTATTTTCCTGTTTTTCAGGACCAGAAAGGCCGTAGCCAAGAGCACTGCCACAGTAAACGGCAGAAGCCAGATGGTATCGCTTTTGGTTTCCCACAGAACCCCCAGGCTCCCTGCTGCCAGTACTGCCCAGATAAGGCTTCTGTAAAATGGTTTTTTCCCAATGTCAAAATAAAGGTTCAGGATACAGCCAAATACCCAGACTGCCAGCGCCACGGCAAAGCTGTTGCGGTACACCCGCTGCCCCGTCTGGGCCGCTGCCATAACCGGGTGAAAAAGCAGCACCCCATAAAACACGCACAAAGCCCATTTCTGTTTTACAATATGCCCTATGGCATACAGCAAAACCAGGCATCCTGCAGCATACAGCAGGTTTGTTGCCATAATATAAGGGAATTTCAGGCGGCAGATAATTGCAAGATAAGCAGAAAAGCCAATTTCTTTCATAAAAGTATAACAGGAAAATGGCCCCGTCCATCTTCCCTCAAAAAAATGCTGAGCCCATTTTACCAGCAGCGCATCGTCGCAGGCTGCGCCCACCAACGGGTTAATTGGCAGCCCATGCAGCATCCACAGCCTTGCCAAAGACATCCCAAGAAGCGCCGGCAAAAACCAGCCCACCCTCCTGTTCCCTTGTTTCTCGCCCATCTTTACTTCCTCCCTATTTATGCCTGATGTGCAGGATTCCGATAAAGAAACTGCCAAATACCACTTCTATCCCTACCACAATCAGCAGCATGGCAGGAATAGTAATCCGCATCATGCTTTCCGGCGAAAGCCCGCCAAAGCCGGTTTTTCCCCAGATACAGAAGGCTACAATGGTAACTGCAATGCCTGCAAGGAACAGGAAAATGCCAAGGAGCACCCCTTTTTCCGTAGAGGTTTCTTCCAGCCACTTATCCAGCCTGCTTTCCGTGGGGATAAATCCAGTCACGCTTGCATAGGAACGGACAAACAGGGAAAACATCACAAGGTTAAACCCAACCATCATAGCAGCCGCAGCGTACATCAGGGTATGGACCCCAAGTCCAACAGATCCAATCTGGATATTCCCCAAGCTTAAAACAACCGTCAGCGCCAGCCCTAAGAAAAACAATATCAGCCCCGGATACATAAACAGCCAGTTGGGGCTGTGCATCAGCAGGAATTTCAGATGCCGCCAGCCGTCAGACCAGCTCCTCAAGTGGGGTGCGTGGGAACGCCCATCCTTTTTCAAGGTAGTAGGGACCTCTGCAATTTTTAAGTGGTTTAAGGTGGCCTTTACTACCATTTCGCTGGCGTACTCCATGCCGGTTGTCACAAGCCCCAGCTTTAAAATGGACTCCCGGTTATAGCCCCTGAGGCCGCAGTGGTAATCCCCAATTTTGCAGGGGAAAAACAGCCGTGCAATAAAAGAGAGTACAGGGTTGCCCAGATACCGGTGGAGGGGCGGCATGGCCCCCGGCTCAATCCCGCCTTTGAAGCGGTTGCCCATCACTAAGTCATATCCTTCCCTCAGCTTTTCCACAAAGGGCGCAAGGTGCAGGAAATCATAGCTGTCATCTGCATCCCCCATAATCACATACTTCCCACGCGCTCCGTTGCAGCCGCCAATCAAAGCTGCCCCATAGCCTTTTTCCGGTACATTTACGACCCTTGCCCCGTGTTCCTCGGCAATCTTCTGGGAACCGTCGGTGCTGCCGTTGTCTGCCACCACAACCTCCCCATGGACGCCGCTTTCCTTCAGGTACGTATTTGCTTTATTGATACAGGCAGCTAACGTTTCCGCTTCATTCAGGCAGGGCATCAGTATCGTAAGCTCGTACTGTTCGTTCATTTATTTTCTCCTTATTGTTCCATGGCATTGGATTCTTCCCCTTTAATATAAAACCGCATCAGGAAAGCTACAAACCATTTGGGCCAGAATTTCAGGAACATTTCAAAATCTTCCTGTGCCCGGATATTTCCATTGTTGATAGTGGCAGAGGTTTCGGACCCCATGTGGATTCTATGGAAGGCCAAAGGGGATTTCTCATAGACAAATTCCCCTTTTTTTTTCGAAAGCATCTCCCACGCCTGCCAGTCGATATTGCTCTTAAATCCTGGGACAAACAGGGTGGCTGGCAGATGTCCCTTTATGTAAGTGACGGAAGGGCAGGAAATAGGATTCCCCAGGGAGAGAATCCTCCTGCGCACAAAACGGTTTCCATGGAAGGCTTTCAGCCGCAATGGCAGCAGCATCAGCCGCTTTACTTTCAGCAAGCGGTTCGTAGCAACCTCCCGCCCATCCCGCAGTTCATGGTAATCTGTAAAATAAATCAGGGGATGCTTGGCCCGGCTGACGCTTTTCAGCATCCGTTCTACATATTCCGGGCGGTATTTGTCGTCCTGATGGGCCAGCGTCACCAGCTTCGTCTTGCTGTGGTGGTATGCAAAGTTCCAGTCATTGGCAATCCCCGCCGGCCCATGGTTGATATACAGGGGGATCCCGTATTCCTCCGCCAGTCCCCGTATCTGCCGGTTATCCGTGGAAGATGCCATAATAATCCTGGTCTTTATGGTCTGCCCCAGCAGGGACTCAATACACTCCCGCAGAAAGGGGCTTTCCCCATAGGCGCAAATTGCAAATGTATGGTCTTTCGCTGAAAATTCCATATCCTGCTTACTTCTCCTGATACATTTCTTCATAATATTTCTGGTAATCGCCGCTGGTTACATTTTTCATCCATTCCTCATGCTCAAAGAACCATGCAATGGTCTTTTTAATCCCTTCTTTAAACATGGTTTCCGGTTCCCAGCCGATTTCTGCCTTAATTTTATCCGGCGCAATGGCATACCTTCTGTCGTGGCCTTTCCGGTCCTCCACATAGGTAATCAGATCTTCGCTGACAAGGGCACGCCTTGGGTCGCCCTCCGGCAGCATTTCCTGCAGGGTTTCCAGGATAATATGGATAATCTCAATGTTCTGCTTCTCATTGTGCCCGCCGATATTGTAAGTTTCCCCCAATTTCCCTTGCTCCTGCACCATGTCGATGCCTTTTGCATGGTCATCCACATACAGCCAGTCGCGGACGTTTTTCCCATCCCCGTATACAGGAAGCTTCTTGCCCTGCAGCGCATTGTTGATAATCAGGGGGATCAGCTTTTCAGGGAACTGGTAAGGGCCGTAATTGTTAGAGCAGTTGGTAATATTTGCCGGGAATTTATACGTATCAATATATGCTTTTACCAGAAAATCCGAGCTGGCTTTGCTTGCGGAATAAGGGCTGTGGGGATCGTACGGGGTGGTTTCATAGAAATAGCCGCCGTCCTCCTCCAAAGAGCCGTATACCTCGTCCGTGGACACATGCAGGAATTTTTTCCCTTCCTTGAAGCTGCCGTCCTCCTGCTCCCAGGCTTCTTTGGCGCAGTTAAGCATTACCGCAGTCCCCAGTACGTTGGTCTGTACAAATATCTCCGGCGCTTTAATGCTCCGGTCCACATGGCTCTCTGCTGCAAAATGCACTACCCGGTCAATGTCATTTTCTGCAAAAATCTTACGGATGGCTTCTTTGTCGCAGATGTCGGCCTTGACAAACGTATAATTGTCCCGTCCCTCCACGCCTTTTAAGTTCTCCAGGTTCCCTGCATAAGTCAGCTTGTCCACATTGATAATCCTGATTCCGTCCCCATATTTGCGGAACATGTAGTGGATGTAATTTGAGCCGATAAACCCAGCCCCGCCTGTTACCAGATAAGTCCTCATAACGTAATTTCTCCTTTTCAAATTTACATGGTATCTATATATTTCCTTAATGCATCATGCCAATCCGCCATTTCAAAATTGCTGGTCAGCTTTATCATGTAATTTTCCAGAATGGAATATGCCGGCCGTTTGGCCTGGTTGGGGTTGTCCCTGCAGTATTCTTCCGTAGTGACTGGTTCCACAACGGTAGGTTTCCCTGCCATCTGGAAGATTTCCTTGGCAAATTCCGCCCAACTGCAGCTTCCCTCGCAGGTAGCATGGAACAGCCCGTAATTCTCCGTAGGCTCCAGGAAATGGATCATTTTTGCCAGTTCCTCCGCACTGGTAGGGCTTCCCAACTGGTCGTCCACCACGCGTATCTTGTCATGGTTCTCTGACAGGCGCAGCATAGTCCTGACAAAATTTTTTCCATCCCCGTACAGCCACGCCGTCCGCAGGATAAAATAATGGTCTGCAAAATCTTTTACAAAATGCTCCCCTTCCAGCTTGGTTTTCCCATAAGCGCTGTTTGGGCCTGTTTCGTCAAATTCCGTATAAGGCTTTGTCCCATTCCCGTCAAATACATAGTCCGTGGACACATGGACCAGCTTTGCCTTCACTTCCCGGGATGCAATAGCCAGGTTCCTTGCCCCAACCGCATTAATCAGGTATGCCCTGTCCCATTGCTGCTCGCACAGGTCTACTGCCGTATGGGCTGCACAGTTGATTATCACATCCGGCTTCGTTTCCCGCGCCAGCGCCATCACAGCGTCAATGCTTGTAATGTCAAGAGCCGTCACGCCTTCCCCTGCCTGCACGTCCGTATTGATAAATTCCACGCCATCCCTTCCGTACTCTTTGTTGATTGCCCTGCCAAGCTGCCCGCCGCAGCCTGTAACTAGTATTTTTTTCATAATTTCCTCCAAATTGAAAGCATGCCATCCTTAGTCCCTGCTGAACAACACGCCCTTATGCTTCTAATGGCAGATATTCCCCTCTAATTTATAACATTTTCCCTACCAGGAATAATATTCTCATTATCAGCCCATCTAATACGCTCTGCCGGTACATTTTCCGGTTCCAGATAATCTTTAGCCTGCCCGGTATGGTTTCCGCCGCCAGTATCTTTGCCACAAGGGCGTCTTTTTCCCTGTCCCCATGGTACAGCCTGGAAAAATCGCTAAGCTGGCCTTTTAGCTTCCCCCGGTTATCCTTTAAATAAGAAGCTTTGGACTGCACTGCGCCCCAAAAGCCGCCTTTTGCCCCTACCACATTTTTCCCATGCTGGCGGTACAGGATATAGGCGCGCCTGTCAAAAATAACCGTTCCGGTATAGGTGGCTGCCAGATAGGACCACCAATCGTGGAGGATGGCATGCCCTGGCGTTTTTGACGCCAAAATCCCTGCCAGTTCCCGGTTCATGACGGCAGTGCACCCTGTGCAGATACATTCCACTACGGCGTTGCCAAAACCGGGACGCCGCCGCCCCATGTCCTGCTTTTTCAGCCGGCAAAGCTTCCCGTCCACCAGAATCTTATTGCTGCAGTACAGGGCGGGCCCTGTTTCTTTTTTCAGCTTCCGGACGGCAGCTTCTATTTTCTTCTCCAGCCATACGTCGTCCTGGTCGCAGAAGGCCACATAGTCTGCATCCGCCTTCTTTAACAAGTCAAAAAAGCTGTTTGCAACCCCGATATTTTCCCCTGCATAATATTTGATTTGGCTGTATTTTTGGCTGTAATCCTCCAGTATCTGCAGGGTCCTGTCCGTGGAACCGTCGTCCCGGGCTAATATTTCCAGGTTTTTCCATGTCTGTCCCAGCAGGCTGTCCAACTGCTCTGCCAGGTACTGCTCCCCCTGGTAAGCGGAAAGCAGCACCTGTACTTTTTCCTGTCCCATCTTTTTCTGTTCTTCCTTAAAAATTGTTTCCTAACAGGCACAAGTTACATCCGTAACTGCAAAATCATTCCCCTAAGCCATTTTCCACTGCTGCAACTACTGCACGGAGGGCTTCTTCTTCGTCCTCCCCTTCACAGACAAATTCTATGGAATCGCCGGATTTAATGCAGGCGCCCAGCACGCTTAAAACGCTTTTTGCATTTGCCGTGCCGCCTTTGAAATTAAACGTAATCAGCGCCTGGTACTTTACTGCTTCTTTGCATAAAATTCCCGCTGGGCGCAGGTGCAGGCCCGTAGGGTTCTTAATCGTTACTTTCTGACTAACCATCTTCGTTCCTCCAATACATCTTTTGCTCCTCATGTGAAACATCAAAGCATATTCTTCATAATTAAATCGGCCAGCGCTTTTGCATCCTGGCTGATTTCCCCCTGGTCTTTCCCCTCAATCATAACACGGACTAACGGCTCCGTCCCGGATGGGCGGATCAGTACACGGCCTTCCCCGGCAAATTTCTGCTCCAGGCTGCGGACAGCCTGTGCAATTTCAGGGTAATCCATAAAATGTTCCTTCTTGTGGTTTGGCACCTTGGCGTTTACAAGAGCCTGGGGCAGCACTTCCATAATCTGTGACAGTTTGGAGAGGGGTTCCTTCGTTTCCACCATCACCTGCAGCAGGTGCAGCGCGCTCAGCAGCCCATCCCCGGTGGTATTTTCATCTAAGAAAATAATGTGCCCAGACTGTTCTCCGCCTATATTATACCCGTTTTCCCGCATCTTTTCCAAAACGTAGCGGTCGCCTACCTTTGTCTGCTCAATATGGATGCCCCGTGCGTTCCCCATCAGGGTAAAGCCTAAATTGCTCATGACTGTCCCTACTATGGTATCTTTTTTCAGGTTCCCATGGTCTTTCATATAGTTCCCGATAATCGCCATCACCTGGTCGCCGTCTACTACGTCGCCTTTTTCGTCCACGGCCAGCATACGGTCCGCATCCCCGTCAAAGGCAATCCCTACATCCGCCTTTTCATAAACAACCCTTGCCCGCAGTTCATCCATATGGGTAGAGCCGCAGTTGGAGTTGATATTGGTGCCGTCCGGGCTGGTATGGATAGCCACCAGGTTGGCTCCAAGGCCTTTTAATGTTTCTACCGCGGTATAGTGGGCAGCCCCCTCCGCACAGTCTACTACAATTTTCATGCCGCTTAAGTCTACTGGCACAGTCTTTTTCATAAAAAATACATATTCTTCCCTTGCATCAAACCGGTAACTGATATTCCCAATCCCGGATCCAAGGGGCATGGCAACGTCTTTCATGCCGCTTTTAATCAAGGCTTCGATTTCATCCTCCAGCTCGTCGGAAAGCTTATACCCCTCCCCATTGAAAAATTTAATCCCATTAAATTCCATGGGGTTATGGGAAGCAGAAATCACGACCCCAGCCTCTACCTTATGCTTCTTTGTCAGATAGGCAATGGCCGGCGTCGGCATAACGCCCATATAGACCGCATTGGCCCCTACGGAACAAATCCCTGCCATCAGCGCGTTTGCCAGCATCCCTCCTGAAATCCTTGTATCGCAGCCTACGATAATCGTAGGCTGGTGCGCTTTTTCCTTTGTCAGCACATAAGCCCCTGCCTGCCCCAGCTTCATTGCCAGTTCAATGGTAAGCTCTGTGCCTGCCACGCCTCTTACGCCGTCTGTCCCAAACATTCTTGCCATAATTCCTAGTTCCTCCATTCTGCCGGCGCACCTTGGCCTATGCCAGGGGATGCGGCCACGGCTTCTATTGCCTATGGGCGGTACTGTCTGCCGCCCAATTAGGGCATCTACATTTTTCACCAATTTTATCTTTCTGTACTTCCTCCGGAGGTTCCGCTACTGTTCCCTCCAGGGCTTTCCTCCCTGTCCTCCTGGCTGGGACGGCTGGAACCTGGGGCATTCGCCTGGTTCTCGTCCTGGCTCACTTCGGGGCCTTCGTCCTGCCCTTCATCCTCACTGTCCTCGTCTTCCTCCCTATTTTTATCCTCAATGGTGACTTGGACATTTACCGTGCCTGTAACTTCGTACTTATCGCTGGGCATTGTCACATTCAGATGCAGGGAATGGATTCCCGGCCCAAGGCCTGACAGATCCAGCGCGCCTTGGATATCTGCCGTCTGCAGGGCGTCCATATCCTCTTTCAGCGCCCGGACGGAAATAGGCACGGAATTCCCGTTATACGTCATCTCATAATTGCTGCCCAACCCAGTAACATTAATGCGCTCCACCGGGAAATTATATACCTTTGTTTCCTTTGCTTCAATCATGACGCGGACTGCCACTTGGTTTGACGCCTCATCCACAAGGGACACCCCTGCCTCAGCCAAATATGGGTTCAGGTCAATCACTACTTCATCTTCTTCCCTCATGCCATCAATATTAATGGCATCCTCCGGGATATGGATGGCGCTAAGGCTGTTGAGCAGGTCAGGCTCCCCTTTCACCAGCACATTTTCCGGGGCAAACTCCAGGCCGCGGTATTCATACCCTTCCGCTGGCGTACCGCTGGCCTTGCAGCGGATTGGGACGCTTTTGGTTCCCAGGATTTTCGCCTTAATGGTAACGGAAGCCTGATTGCGCTCCAAAAGGTCCGAAGAAATTACTTCCCCGTCCTCGTCATAGAGCACTGGCACCACGCTGTCCGTCACGTCGCTGGAAACCCCGTCTACATTGATAGAAGCCGATACGCGGCTAACCCGCGATACGATAGATTCCGGCCCGGAAACCATTAAGAGGTTCGGCACCACTTCCACCGCCCCGATGGCGCAGCCTTCTGCCGGCGTCCCTGTGTATTCCGGGGTAATGACAAATTTCTGCTGGGACAAATCCTCCAGGGTTATCTGTAAATTTACCGTCCTCTGCATGACAGTAATATACTTATCGTATTTTTTCGGGCTGATTTCTATCGGAACCAGCTTGGTTTCGCCATCCCTGCTTAAATCCAACTGGCTTAGGTCTGCCGTCACGTTGAAATCATCGCCGTTCATTTTTTCCACATAGCTGCGGGGCCCGGAAATATAGAACACTGCAATATCGGAATCCCCTACAATATCCGGCACTTTGCCCATTTCTGTAATTATATTTTTATTGCGGATTTCCACTGAAACGGAAAAGGTTTTGGTGGCGTCCGGGTCGGCCATTTTTACCACAACCATCCACAGCACAATGGATAAAAGAATGGCCAGAACCTTAAGCCCAAGGTTATTTACCAGATGCTTCATCATTTTCTTGAACATTCTTCATCCTCCTTTTCCAGATTCGGAACCTTGCCACATCCATAGAGCCTTTCCGGATGAAATTCAATTTCCCTTTCAAATATTCTGCGTCCACATTCCGGTACAGTTCCCCGCCAATGGCAATGGAAACATTCCCGGTTTCCTCAGATACCACGATAGTCAGCGCGTCGCAGACCTCGCTGATGCCTACTGCCGCACGGTGCCTGGTCCCAAGCTCCTTGCTCAGGCCCATATTATCCGAAAGGGGCAGGTAGCAGGTAGCCGAAACAATCCTGTTTCCCTGTACAATAATAGCGCCATCATGCAATGGCGTATTATGTTCGAATATATTAATCAGGAGCTGGCTGGATACAAGGGAATCCAGCTCTATCCCGGTCCTTGCATATTCCTTTAATGCCACGTCCTGCTCTATCACAATCAATGCGCCTGTCTTAACCTTCGCCATTTCATAAGTAGCTTTTACAATCTCATTGGTAACACGCTCGCTGAACCGCTCCTGGTTCTTCTGGGAATCAAAGGGCAGCAGGGACGTGAGGATATTCTTACGCCCAAGCACCTCCAGCGCGCGCCGCAGTTCCGGCTGGAACACAATGATAATCGCAATCACTGCCACATTGATCGTCTTCCCTGCAATCCAGAGAATCGTATTCATCTGGAAAATTGCAGCGACCAGCACAAACACAAGCACCACAATAATCCCTTTCAGCAGGTTCCAGGCCCTTGTCTGCTTGAACCATACCATTACATTGTAAATCAGGAATGAAAGAATAATAATCTCCGCAATATCCGTTTTGGTAATGGCATAGCTGTCAATCCAAAACAGGTATTTTGAAGCAAAGGAGTTCAATATCGCAAATAAATTCTGTATCATTTTTTCATCCCCTTTCCTAATCCAGCAAATCCTCGTCAATATCCAGTTCTTCCGCCAGTTCCCTCCGGCCCGCCGCCACACGTTTTTTCGGGGTAATCCTCTTTACCCTCTTGTCTTTCCTTGACACAAACACCTTTGGGACTGCCTTTACAAAATAATAATATTCATCATCTTCAAATTGCACCCGCTCCACCCGGGAATAGTCCAGGTTGTAGAAAAAAAACTCCAATACCAGCGAAACCACTACGGACAGCAGGATCCCAGCCAACACCCACAGGGCCTGGTCGGTCATATCCAGCAGGATATATCCCACAATCAGGATCACCAGTTCTGTCATATTACCCACAAACAACGCAATCCGCCACGCATAATTGATGGACTGCCGCCGGATCAGGTAAACTACCATGGAGGTAATAAAAAATGCAGCCAGCACAAGGTACATTTCCTTATTCCCAATAAAGATCTTAAGCGCAGCCGTAAATTTCGCAAGCCCCTCCGTTTCCTCGGTAGAGGTAAAATTTACAAGGTTCTCCTGCACCCCCCGGAGGTAGAAATAAGTGACGCCCCCGCACAATACAGATAAATATGCAGAAGGCCCCTTCAGCATTCCTGTTGCCACAGGCATCACCTGGGGCACCCGGAACACGCAGAGCACCGAAGTTAAAATGACGCTGTAGCCATTTTCCGGCGCAAATTTGCCATATAAGAAAAGCAGCAGCACAAACAGGCAGAGCCCAATGGCGCATGCTTCCAGCGACAGCGCATACAGATGCAGCAAAATCTGGCCGCAGGCCAGCACAACCATTGCATTGACCGGCAAAAAGGCGCATACCAGGGACAGCAGCAGCACAACTGCCATCTGGTTTAGCTGTTCCATATAGCCAGTCTGGCTATTAATGATAGAAAAAACAAGGATGCCCAACATAAATTTTATGCCCGCCGCTACATATAATTCATATTTTCCATAAAAAATCCGCAGTTTTTCCCTTAGTTCCAACAAACCCGTCATTTCCATTCCTCCGAAGGCTGTAATCTTTCTTCCTTTTCCTGAAGCCGCTCCACTTTTTTCAGGGTCGCATAGTACTTCCTCATGCTGGCGGTAGCTCTCTTATACCGCCTGCTGTAAACGAAGTATGCAATCACCTGATAAATGCAGATAAAAACGGCATACTTTATCAGTATGGATACTGCCACGTCCGGCAACTCCTTCCCTGTCAGGAAATCTGCAAGGCTATCCATTTTGTAAATCACCCAGCATAAGAATAAAATACCAAAAGCTATGGTAGAAGTGACAAAGGTTTTCATCATTTCATAACTGATATAATCCCTTCGGTAATACTGCTTGATTGGCATGTGCTCTTTGCCCTCCCTGGTTTCATAGGAGGCCATTTTTGTCATAAGGCGGATTCTTTCTTCGTTTAACATACGTATTTTCCTTTTCCTGTCGTTAATCAGCCTTATTATAGCACATTTTGGCATGACAGACAATACCGACAGGATATGTCCCTGAACAGCATGCTTCGTGCACCTGCCCGTCGGCGGCATATTCTGTCGGCAGTCTTAATTATCCAAAAACCTCATCCTGTCTTTTTCACTGTTGTTCTTCTTGGGGGACAAGGTTGCTGTCGGGCGCTTGATGGCGCCAGAAAACTCATTCTGTAAGCTGGTCCTGCACCTGTCGCAGAACCTTCCGGTCAGGACTTTCCCACCACAGCCTTCACATTCCAGCGTAATCTGGGATTCCTCTGTAAAGGTCAGGCGTTCTTCCCTTACCCACTGCTTAATCTGTTTTACGGTAACTTCATTTTCCTCCGCAATTTTATTCAGCGGCGCCTTAGGGTTTTTCCTTAAATATTCCTTGACGTTCTGGAATTTTTCTTCCAATTCCCCCATACACCCGGGGCATAACTGTTGGCCATGCAAATAGTTAAACAGCCTTCCGCAGCCTCTGCAATTTCTTACTTCCATATCCTGTTTCCTCCTAATATCCTCTGCCGATACTGATGCTCAGGCAATAGACTTCCGCGGCTCCTGCCCGCTTCAGTTCCTTCGCTGCCTCATTCATCGTGGTCCCGGTCGTATAAATATCATCTATCAGTAAGATATGGTCTAATTGTACCTTATTTGCGCTGGTTTTAAAAGCCCTTTTCAAGTTATTTTTGCGTTCTTCTTCATTTAATTCTTTCTGTGCCGTTGTATCACGGACACGGAGGAGTAAATTGGGGAAAACTGGGAGGCCCATTTCTTTCCCCAGCCTTATTGCTACCAGCCCTGCCTGGTTAAATCCCCGCTGCCTCAGGCGTTTTCTGGAAAGGGGGATGGGGACAACTGCCGAAATCCCGCATCTTTGGATCCATTCCCCATACGCCCGGGCTAACTGTATGCCGTAATACCTTGCGTACTCCTGGCGGTTCTGGTACTTAAACCGGTATAAGGAATCCTTCACCGGGCCTTTATAGGCCCATAAGGCCTTCCCCTGGGCATAGGCCAATTCCTTACGCCCGCAGTCGTAACAGTATTCTGCCCGTCCATCCTGCAGGGGTTTCCCACATTTACAGCAGGCCGGCTCCCCCACCTGCTCTGGAAGCCCCTCGCATTCCCGGCATACAAGCGGGCCCTTGGCAAACAGGGAATGGAACAGCACCCTGTCACAGAAGGGGCATCTGGGCGGGAACAGAACATGCAATAAGCTGTCTTTTCCTATATTCAATTTTCCTTCTTGCGGAATAGTTCTCTCAGCAATTTTTACTATAACATACTTCCAGTTTGGTTACTATAAAATTTTTCTTAAGAATTCCTAAAAAAGTAAGAACTCTTATAAAAATTACAAACTTCTGCACAATAGAAACACCCCTTGCCTGCTTAAGAAACAGACAAGGGGGAATTCTAAAAATGCCTTTTGGGATCCCAGAAAGTAACTGTATTGCTCCTATTGCCTAACAAGTACCTGCCTATTTAAAAATTTAAGATAACATCATGCGGTCATTGGAAAATTCCCCGCCGCTGGCTTCCTCAAATTTTGCAAGCAGGTCGGCTACCTTCAGGCATCTCTTTTCCTCGCCGGACACATCGTAAATGACGCGGCCTTCATGCATCATAATCAGGCGGTTGCCAAGGCGGATGGCGTCTTTCATATTGTGGGTAATCATCAGCGTCGTCAGGCGGTCTTTATTGACGATTTCCTCTGTCAGGTCCAGCACCTTTTTGGCAGTTTTTGGATCCAGCGCTGCGGTATGCTCGTCCAGAAGCAGCAGCTTGGGGCTTTCTAAAGAGGCCATCAGAAGGGTCAGGGCCTGCCTTTGCCCACCGGAAAGAAGCCCTACTTTGGCGGTCATCCTGGTTTCCAACCCCAAATCCAGGGCTTTTAGCTTTTCCTGGTATGCATCCCGTTCCTTCCCGGTAATGCCCCAGCCCAGGAACCGCCTTTTCCCACGCCTAGCGGCGATGGCAAGGTTTTCTTCGATGTTCATGTCTGCGGCTGTGCCTGTCATTGGGTCCTGGAATACCCTGCCTAAGTATTTTGCCCGTTTATGTTCCGGCAGCTTGGTGACATTAACCTCGTCAATCAGGATTTGCCCCTGGTCTACCGGGTATACGCCGGCAATCATATTGAGCATGGTGGATTTCCCTGCGCCGTTGCCCCCGATTACCGTCACAAAATCCCCTTCATTCAGCACTAAATTTATGCCGTTCAAAGCTTTTTTCTCATTGATGGTCCCCGGGTTAAAGGTCTTGTACACATTTTCAATCTTAAGCATCTGCCCCTCCTTTTCTGCCCGCAGCGGCAAAATACCTGCCCTTTAAATGGGGGATTGCCAGAAACAGCGCCACAATCAAAGCAGAGAACAGCTTCAAATCGTTAGTGGACAAGCCAAGCTGCAGCACAACGGCAATGACAATAAAGTAAATGATTGCCCCAATCACCGCCGCCAGCATCCGCAGTGCAAAATTGTGGAAGATTTTCCCAAATACCACTTCCCCGATAATCACTGCCGCAAGGCCAATTACAATGGCGCCCCGGCCCATATTCACGTCTGCGCTGCCCTGATACTGGGCATAGAGCGCGCCGGAAACCCCCACCAGCCCATTGGAAATCACCAGCCCCAGCACCTTCTGGCTGCTGGTATTGATCCCCTGCGCACGGGCCATGTTCTGGTTGCAGCCCGTGGCGCGGACTGCTGCGCCAAGCTCCGTCCCAAAAAACCAGTACAGCACAAAGGTAATGATAAGGCAGCAGACGCCTGCCGTAATGCAAGCCTCCTGAATATAACGGAGGCTTACAATTAATTCATACTGGTCCACGCTGACTGCCTGGTTGGATTTCCCTAAAATCCGCATATTGACGGAATACAGGCCAAGCTGGGTCAGGATACCGGACAGGATTGGCGGGATGCCAAACACTGTATGGAACAGGCCTGTCGCCAGCCCCGCCAGCATCCCTGCGCCAAACGCCATCACCATAGCGAAATACGGGTCCATGCCGCCGATAATGCACATAACTGCCACTGCCCCGCCGGTGGCAAGGCTCCCGTCCACGGTCAGGTCTGCATAATCCAGCACTTTATATGTTATGTATACGCCGATTGCTAAAATACCCCAAATCAGCCCCTGCGCCGCAGAGCCGGGAAGGGCATTGATCAGTGATGCCATGGTTTACTCCTCTTTTCCGATTGCTTCCATTTCAGCAGGCATTTCCATCTTCAAAGCCTCTGCCACTTCCGCATTATATTTTTTTGTCACTTCATCTGCATACTGGATCGGCATTTCCCCTGGGTTCTTACCTTCGGTGAGGATTTCATATGCCATTACCCCTGCATTGTAGCCAATATTGTAGTAAGAAATGCTTAAGGTTGCAAGCCCGCCCCCTGCGCACATGTTTTCCTCGCCGCAAATAATGGGGATTCCGGCTGGGCCAGTTACATTTTTCACGCCTTCCATATTATTTGCAATGGTGTTGTCCGTGGGGATGTAAAGTACGTCGCTGGCTGCCACTGCATTTGTCACTACCTGCTGGATGTCGTTGGAATCAGATACAGTAAACCTTTCATAGCTAAGGCCTTTCTTATCCAATGCCTCCTCTGCCTTCTCTGCCTGGAATACAGAATTGGCTTCTGCAGAGCAGTAAAGGATCCCTACTTTCTTTGCATCTGGCACAAGTTCTGTAAGCAGGTCAATCTGCTGGTCGATTGGCGCCAGGTCAGAAGTCCCTGTTACATTCCGCCCGGGCTTGTCATTGCTGTCAACCACGCCGGCTTCTACAAAATCCGTTACAGAAGTCCCTACAATCGGGATATCTGCCGTAGCCGCCGCACAGGCCTGGAGGGCGGTGGTAGCATTTGCCATAATCAAATCCACATTGCCGTTTACAAACTTCGTTGCAATCGTTGCGCAGTTTGCCTGTTCCCCCTGGGCATTCTGGTAATCAAATTTCACATTGCCTTCCCCCAGTTTTTCAACAAGGGCGTCTTTAAAGCCTTCGGTTGCAGCATCCAATGCCTGATGCTCAAGCTGCTGGCAGATGCCGATTTTGTAGGTTTTCCCATCTGTGCCGCCGTCTGCATTATTTTCTTCTGTCCCGGCGCCATCTTCCCTGGTGTCCCCGTTATCTTCCTGCCCTGTGCCGCTGTCCCCTTTGGTGTCCCCGGCGTCCTTGCTTTCCTCAGACTGCTTTGAGGAATTGCCGCCTACGGTACCGCAGCCCCCTAAAACAGTAGCTGCCATTGCCATGGATAATACGAATGCCAATATTTTTCTTTTCATGAGTTTTTCCTCCCTATTGTACTTTAACGCGTAAACGCGTTGATACCCTATAATATAACATTGAATCCGAAAAAAGGCAAGAGCAGAATTGCCCTTGCCAATCTTTGTCCTTTCTTCTAAAATTTATGAAATATTGCTTTCTGCGTATCCGGGAATCACGCTTCAAGCGACCTCAGCCTATCTTTTAACCCAGTATACCGTTTCTGCTCACTGACATTTGCAATCATCCCTTGGAATGTAGCGTCGTTCCCTACCAGCGTAACACATTTCTTGGCCCGGGTCACTGCAGTATAGAGGAGGTTCCGGTTCATCAGCATCCGGGGACCTGTCAGCAGGGGGATTACTACGGCTGGGTATTCGCTGCCCTGGGACTTATGGATGGTAATGGCATAGGCCAATTCCAGCTCGTCCAACTGCTTAAAGGAATATTCCACAGTCCTGCCTTCGTCAAATTCTACCGACATAATTTCCTGATAGGCGCTGATAGACTTGATAATCCCAGTATCCCCGTTAAAAATCCCCATCCCCTTGTCAATTGCCAGCCCGTATTTACTGCGTATCTCCCATTCCAGCTGGTAATTGTTTTTCACCTGCATGACTTTATCCCCTTCACGGAACACAATATCCCCGTGCTCCCGTTCTGCTTTCCCCTGCCCGGGCGGGTTTAAATACTGCTGGAGTATCCCATTGAGACGCTCCACCCCTAAAAGCCCCTTGCGCATGGGCGTCAGCACCTGGATGTCAAAAGGCTCCGCATCCACAAACTTAGGCAGCTTTTGCTGGATAAGCTGGATGACAATGCTGATAATCACATTGGCGTCAAACCGTTTCAGGAAAAAGAAATCCATGCTTTTATTATCCAGGGAAACGTTTTCCCCCCGGTTGATCTTATGGGCGTTTACAATAATGTCGCTCTGGGCGGCCTGACGGAAAATCTTATTCAGCCGCACCACATGGAACTGCCCCGATTCTATCATATCCTTAAGGACGCTGCCCGGCCCTACGCTGGGAAGCTGGTTCACATCCCCCACCAAAATCAGCCGGGTGCCTGCCGCCACAGCTTTCAGCAAAGCATGCATTAAGGAAATATCTACCATGGACATCTCGTCTATAATAATCACGTCTGTTTCCAACGGGTTCTTCTCATTCCGCTCAAACCCTACATTTCCCTCCGCACCCCCGTTCAGTTCCAGCATCCGGTGGATGGTGCGGGCCTCAAACCCTGTCGTTTCACTCATCCGTTTCGCTGCCCGCCCAGTAGGCGCCCCAAGGAAAATGTCCATGCCTTCCAGTTCAAAATAGCGGATAATGGTATTGATCGTAGTAGTTTTCCCCGTCCCAGGCCCTCCGGTAATCACCATCAGCCCATTTGTCACGGCTTCTTTCACCGCTTCCGCCTGCAGCCCGTCCAAAACCATGCCTGTATCCTGTTCAATCCTCTGGATCCGCGCCCGGATTTCAGGTTCCGGCACATCATAGGATACATCCAGCCCTTTCAGCATGGAAGCCGTATTTACTTCCATATAATAATAAGGGGCGGCAAAAATAGAATGGCGTCCCTCCCCTTCCTTTATCATTAATTTCCCTGCTATGGCAAGGTCCATATAATGTTTTTCAATATGCTCCGGGGCTACCCCCAACAGCTCGCTTGCCCTCTGGGCAAGCAGTTCCGCCGGCAGGCAGGTATGGCCTTCTGAGGACGCCTGCACCAGCGTGTACAAAATTCCGCTCCGGATGCGGAAATCAGAATCGGTGTGGATTCCAATCCGGGACGCAATCTCATCCGCAATCCGAAAACCCACACCTTGAATATCATCTGCCAGACGGTAGGGATTTTCTTTTAAAATCCCATACAGCTCCTGGCCATATGCCTTATAAATTTTTGCCGCCAGCGTCTGGGAAATGCCGTACTGCTGGAGGAAAATCATTGCCTGGCGCAATTCCCGCTTGCCCTCCGCCTGTTCTGCAATCTCCATTGCCTTCCGCTGGCTGATGCCCTTCACCTCTGCCAGCCGTTCCGGTTCCTCCTCTATGATACGGATGGTATCTTCCCGGAACTTCCTGACAATCCGGGCGGCAAGGGCTGCACCGATTCCCTTGATAGCCCCGGAAGCCAAATAGCGTTCCACGGAAACCATGTCCTCCGGAGGCTTTACCTGAAAGGACGCCGCTTTAAACTGCCTGCCATAAGAAGGATGGGTGGTGTATTCCCCAGACAGCTCCAGGCATTCCCCTTCGCTGACTCCATGGAAAATCCCCACGCAGGTGATTTCATCCTCCCCACTGACAAGGTTTAAGACCGTATATCCATTTTCTCCATTCTGAAACACGATATGTTCCACATACCCTGACAAAGTTTCCACAATCTTACTCCAAACCGTAATTCCGCTTCATCTGCTCATACAGTACCTGGGCAATCCCAAAGCTGCCCTCCTCAGAAGCCTGCTCCGCGTAGCTTTGGGTCATCTGCTCTTTATAGTAGTCCTTAAGCTGCTTTGTGGATGCAGAAACATTTTCTTCCGACTCCGGGACCATTTTCTGCATGGCCTTAAACATCTGCTCAATAAAATATGCTTCAAAATCCTTGCACACATCCATTAATTCTTCTTCTGTGGCTTTGGATAAATCAGAATTCAGCGTTTCCTCCAGCTTGCCGGCGGAATCCGTTGCTGTGTCTGTTTTATAGTTATTGTAAAAAGAACCTGTTGTATTTATGCCAAGGCTCATTATGTACCCTCCTTTCCCTGGGGGATAAACCGGAACTATTTTCCTTCACCTGTTATGCCGCAGCCTGCGCCATTACCTCTTTAGCTGGTTCGCCTGCCCCAGCATATCATCGGATGCCTGAATCGCCTTAGAGTTCATCTCATAAGCCCTCTGCGCCACAATCAGGTTCACCATTTCATCCGCTACCTGGACATTGGAGCCCTCCACATATTTCTGGCGCACCTCGCTCCGTATGATATTAGGGGTGTTCGCTTCATTCAGCGCTTCGCCGGATGCGTCCGTTACAGCCAGCAGGCTGTTGGACAATTTCTCAAGGCCAGCCGGGTTGCTGAACTGGAACAAGCCGAGATTTGCCACATTCACAAATTCCCCGTTGCCATCCACATAGCCAACGGCGCCTTCTGTGGAAACCTGGATCTTGCTGCTGCTCACATTCCCTGGCATAGTAATCGGGTTGCCGTCGGAACCCAGCACCGGATAGCCGTCTGCCGTTACCAGCGTAAGATCCCCATTATCCCCTACGCTCAGCTTAAAGTCGCCATTTCTAGTATAATAAGTGTTGCCGTCCGCACCCCTTACCGCGTAAAACCCATCTCCTGCAATCGCCATTGCGGTAAAGCTTTCACTGGCAAGCAGCGGGCCCTGGGTAAAATTAGAGGTGATAAATGCAACCCTTGTACCCAAACCTACCTGTGCCGGGATTGGCTTTTGCTCCCCGTTGGCAGAGGTAGTCCTAGTCTGCAGATTTTGGTATAACAATGTTTTAAATTCTGTCTTTTCAGTCTTGTACCCGGTAGTATTTACATTCGCCAGGTTGTGGGAAATTGTATCCACTGCTGTCTGCTGGGAAATCATGCCGGATGCTGCCGACCACAACGATCTCATCATAACGCTTGCTGCTCCTTCCTATTCCTATGCTTTGCCAATATTATTCACAGCCTTCTCTAAGGTTTCATCAATGGACTGGATAATCTTCTGGTTTGTTTCATATGCGCGGGAAATGGTAATCATTTCCACCATCTCAGAAATTACATTTACATTGGACATCTCAAGGGTCCCTTGGATGACCTGTGCGTCAGATGCCTGCACCTGCCCGCCGTCTGCTAAATCATACAGGTTCTCCCCATATTTTTCCAAAAAATTATAATCTGCAAAGTCTACCACGCCAATCTGCCCCAGCAACGCGCCGTTCTGGTACAGGTTGCCGTTCTCGTCCACTTGCAGTTCCAGATTGGGGTCTACCCTTATGTATCCGGCCTGCCCCGGGTTCCCCGCCTGGGCTGCCGCCTGGTTCAGCACATAATCCCCATCCTTTGTCATCAGGTATCCTTCCCGGTTGACCGTAAACGCGCCGTCCCTCGTATATTTCACAGAAGCTTCCCCGGCTTTGTTGGTAAAGGAAATGGCAAAAAACCCATCCCCGTTGATTGCTAAATCGTAAATGTTATCCGTAACCCGGAAATTCCCCTGCCCAAAGTCCGTATAACATTCCCCAATCTTAACCCCCAGGCTGACGTCCCCAAGCCCTTTGGGAAGGCCCATGTCTGAGGTATCTTTAATCTTAATTGCCAACATCTCGTCGAATGACTGGGAAGTTGACCCTTCCTTTTTAAACCCGTTGGTCGCAGAATTTGCCAGGTTGTTGGTAAGCACATCCAACCTGTTCTGCTGGTTTATCATCCCTGTATACGCAGTGTATAATCCTTTTACCATAAATTCCTGCTCCTTTGCTCCCGAAACACCTGTGCCTTACCCCTTGCTGCCAAAACAGAAGCAGATGTTCAGAATACCATGCACCAAAAGCCAATGCTCCTAGCACATATGCGGACAGCACAGAATACGTCCTGCCCGGACTGTAAGTTGCTTCTATTATATATCGGCTCAGCCTCCCTAAAAATGAATGGGAGGGATGCCCTAAATAGCTGGATATCATGCAGGCAGTACGCTAATCCTCAAGCTTGCCAGATTTACCGGATAAAAATTCCACATATTTGCCTGTCCCAATGGCCACGCAAGTCATAGGTTCCTCTGCCGTCATGGTATTGATCCCTGTCCTGTCCTCAATCAGTTCTTCCAGGCCCCGGAGCAATGCGCCGCCCCCAGTTAAAATAATCCCCCGGTCTGCCACGTCTGCTGCCAGTTCCGGCGGGGTTTTCTCCAACACGCTGTGGACAGCTTCCACAATCTGGAGGGTAGCCTCCCGCAGCGCTTCTTCCGTTTCCTCCGAAGATACGGACACAGTCTTGGGAAGGCCTGTCACAAGGTTCCTGCCCCGAACGTCCATGGTATCGTTCTGTGCCAGTGGGAAACAGGTGCCAATTTTAATCTTAATGTCCTCGGCAGTCCGCTCTCCTATTAATAGGTTATGCTTCTTCCTCATATAACGTACTATGGCTTCGTCAAAATCGTCCCCTGCAATCTTAATGGAGGTGCTCACCACTGTGCCTCCAAGGGAAATTACCGCAATATCTGCCGTACCGCCCCCAATGTCCACAATCATGTTGCCGCAGGGTTTGGAAATATCCACCCCGGCGCCAATAGCCGCTGCAATAGGTTCTTCAATAATGGAAACCTCCCGCGCCCCTGCCTGGTAAGTGGCGTCCTCCACGGCCTTTTTCTCTACCTCGGTAACGCCGCTTGGCACGCATACGCTGATTCTCGGCTTGCGGAAGCTTTTCTTCCCCATGGCTTTCTGGATAAAATACTTCAGCATTTTTTCAGTTACTGTATAGTCGGAAATAACCCCCTGGCGCAAAGGCCTTACGGCAACAATGTTCCCTGGCGTCCTTCCCAGCATCAGGCGGGCTTCTTCCCCAATCGCTTTTATTTTATTGGTATCTCTGTCAAAAGCAACCACAGAAGGCTCTTTCAATACAACACCTTTTCCTTTTATATATACAAGGATACTCGCTGTTCCCAGGTCAATTCCAATATCTGTTGACATCACTTGGTCCCCTTTCATTTCTCTATCTGTTCCCGCCAAATGGCTAACCATCTGGCTGTTGTGGTTCCCTGCCCCAAATAAACAGCAGGCATTCCCATCTGCAAGCATAAAGCATAATAACTCTATTTTTCCATATATATCTACATTATATACAATCGTGGCGAATTTTCAAAGCATTTTTTTATAAAATATCAAAAAACGTCTATTATTAACCTTTTCCATGGATTTCCTTATAAAAGTTTATGAAATTTTTATACTTTTTCTAAACTTTTCCCGATTTTTTCACATATCCATCACATTCTATAGATATACTAGTATCTGTACTAGCTGACAAGCTAATATAATTTTTCATAACTCATGCTTCCCGGATTCTTAGAATCCGGGAGGTACTCCCCGAAATTTAGGGCCGCCCGGATGGGCGGCTTTTTTTATCTTATAGGAAAGACCGTGTTACTGTAAAGTGTTAAAGTCCATGACTTTCCT
>ERZ778516.255-NODE-255-length-46188-cov-10.741031_pt1 | contig 46188 bp, 42 predicted proteins | sample MGYA00510342_ERZ778516 | MGnify/ENA primary metagenome ERZ778516 (study PRJEB29527, sample SAMN07138961) | mouse gut metagenome | material: feces | host: mouse | place: China:Nanjing | collected 2016-01-25 ...
AGGAGGAACGGGAATGTATCAGGGATTTTACAACCTGACATCCGGTATGCTGACGCAGAACAGAAATCTGAATGTTATCAGCAACAATATGGTAAACATCCAGACGGCCGGATATAAGAGAGACCGGATGGTCAGCAGCACCTTTGAAGAGGAGATGCTTTATCGGACAGGGCGTACCAACAAGGACAATCCGGTAGAACTGGGAGTGACCTCGAAGATCAAGACAGCAGAAAGAACCTATGTGAATTATAATCAGGGAAGCTTTGATACAACAGGAGGCATCTACGATTTTGCTCTGAGCGGCAATGGATTTTTCTGTATTGATACAGCCGACGGAGTCCGCTATACCAGGAACGGTTCTTTTAATGTGGACAGCGAGGGGTATCTGATGCTGAACAATGTGGGCAGAGTACAGGGCGAGGGCGGACAGCCGATTCAGATCGATAACGAAGATTTCCAGGTGAGCGGGGACGGAACCATCCGTGTGGTGGATCGGGACGGCGGTACCCGGGAGTTTGGAAAGCTGCGGATTGTGGATTTTGAAGATTACGAACAGCTTCACAAGGAAGACAACGGGGTATTTTCCACAGACCAGGCCTCCAGAGAACTGACAGAGGGAGAGACCTCTGTGCTGTGGAAGACACTGGAGAAATCCAATGTGGATATGGTGGAAGAACTGACAAGCATGATGTCTGCCCAGAGAGCGCTGCAGAGCGCTGCCCAGGTGCTTAAGATGTACGATCAGATTATGAGCAAATCAGCAACAGAGATAGGCAGGTTATAACCGTATCTGCCCGAATGACGGGTAGGGCAAAGCGGATACGGAATGATAATTAGGAGGCAGTATGTATCAGTCATTTTATACGGGGGCTCTTGGAGCCGGGAGTTTTCTGGCAAAATTAAGTGTGGTTTCCAACAATCTTGCCAATATTAATAATAACGGATATAAGGCGAAGAATGTGGCATTTTCTGATCTTATGAATTATAATCTGAACGATTCAGAAGATGCGGTCACAGATCTTATGGCGGGCAACGGCATGCGGGTACAGCGGACGTATACGAATTTTGGAACGTCGGCGATTACCCAGACCAACAGAGAACTGGATTTTGCGATCATGCAGGACAACGCCTTTTTCATGGTGCAGGATGTGGGGACCGGCGAGATCACATATACAAGAAGCGGACGTTTTCACAGAGGAGAGCTGAACGGAAGCTTCTATCTGACGACCGAGTCCAATAAGCTGGTGCTGGATCAGAATCAGCAGCCCATTGAGGTTGGACAGATGGCGGATGCCAATGGAGAGGGCGCAGAGGATATGGCGGAGATTCAGAGCCGTATTGCCCTGTATACCTTCAATAATCCCAGCCGTCTGATGAATGTGGGGGATAATGAGTTCGCACCTTCCGATGAAGGAGCGCAGCCCATACTGATCGAAAATCCTGTTTTTACTTCCAGTGCGCTGGAGTCTTCCGGAGCGAGTATGGCGGAGGAGATGGTAAAGGTCATAGAGACGCAGCGCGCATTTTCCTATGCGCTCAAGGTTGTGACAACAGAGGATGAGATAGAATCAACCATTAATTCCCTCAGGGGATAATTACAGCATCAAGAGGTGGCTATGAGAATTAAAAGTTATGAAGAAATGAACCTTCAGGAACTGGATGTCATGAAGGAAATCAGCAGTATCGGTACCAGCCATGCTGCCACATCCCTGTCAAAGCTTCTTCAGAAGGAGATTCGGATCTCGATTCCGGAGGTAAGCGTCCTTGGCTATGAGGAGGCAGTGGAGAAGATCGGGGAGATCGAGGAACTGGTGGCGGCAACGCTGGTTCAGATGTCCAATGATGTAAACGGCCTGATTTTATTTATCTTTAAGATGGATATGGCCAATGCAGTGCTGGAAAAGCTGATTGGAAAAGAATATACTTCTTTTGAAGATATGGACGAGATGGACTATTCCGCACTGGAAGAAGTGGGAAATATTATTATCTGCTCTTATGTGAATGCATTTGCACAGCTGGTAGGAGTGGACATTGATCTGTCCGTTCCGAGTTCTACCGTAAATATGCTTGGAGGAATACTGACGGTTCCGATTGCAGAATACGGTTATGAGACAGATAAACTGATGTATATTAATGCGGAATTTATCATGGATGGTATCAGGCTTTCCGACGGGCTTCTGATGTTGCCGGATATTGAGTCTCTGAACAGGATATTAGAGAAACTAGGTGTAGCAAATTGACGGGAAAAGATATAAAAGTAGGAATCGGTGATATGAAATTTGCCAGGGGGGAAGGGCAGATTATTACATATGCGCTGGGTTCCTGCATCGGGATCACAATGTATGACCCGGCCATCCGGCTGGGCGGACTCTTGCATATTATGCTGCCTTCCAGAACAGATCCGACGGATCCGAAGGTATTTAAATATGCGGACAGCGGGCTTCAGGAGATGATCCGCAAGATGACTGCTTTTGGTATGCTCAAAAGCAGAACCATCGTAAAGATTGCGGGAGGAGCCAAGATGTTCGAGATTCGGGGCAATTCGGATTTTGGAAATATTGGTCAGAGAAATGCAGCAATGGTAAAAAAGTTATTGATGCAGGAAAGGATGCGTATTGTGGCTGAGGATACCGGCGGCAGTTATGCCCGGACCATGCTCATCAATATTGCCAATGGGGATGTTATCATCAGAACGGCAGGCAAGCCTGAGAAACATCTGTAATGAAAAGGCATCTATAAAGGAAGGAGCGGATACAAGTGGAGAAAGAAAAAGATGGTATTCTTCTGGAATCAGGTACCAATGAGATCGAGATCATGAAATTCAAGATTCAGGGAGAATTCTACGGAATCAATGTAGCCAAGGTCAAGGAAATCATGATGAGCGAGAAGGTAAAGATCATGCCTCATGCACATCCTGCGGTAGAGGGAATCTTCAAACCAAGGGATATTCTGATCACGGTGATTGACCTGGGATATTATCTGACCGGCGAGGAGCTGGGGCATAAGCCGAGGGATCTGTTCATCGTGACAAATTTCAATAAGATGACGGTGGCTTTCCGTGTTCAGAGCATTGAAGGAATCAGCCGTATCTCCTGGAAGGATATACAGAAACCGGATAAGACGCTGTCTCATGGAGAAGAAGGCGTGGCGACCGGTATTGCTCAGTGCGCGGGAGAACTGGTGACGATTCTGGACTTCGAGAAAATCGTGGCAGAGATCGCTCCGGAAACGACAATTCAGATTTCTGAAGTGGAGCAGATGGGAGACCGTCCGCTGTGCGACAGTCCGCTTGTAATCGCAGAGGATTCGATCCTTCTGCAGAAGATGATCGATGATTCTCTGGAGCGCGCAGGCTTCATGGATGTAAAGAATTTCAACAACGGTCAGGAAGCGTGGGATTATCTGGAGGCGCTTCGTAATGCTCCGGATCTGTATGATAAGGTTAATCTGATTATTACAGATATTGAAATGCCCGAGATGGACGGACATCGTCTGACCAAGCTTGTGAAGGACGATCCAAGACTGAAGAAGATACCGGTGGTCATCTTTTCTTCCCTGATTGATGATCAGATGCGGCTCAAAGGAGAGGCGCTTGGCGCAGATGAGCAGCTTACCAAGCCGGAGATTGGTCATCTGGTGCATGTGATCGACAGGCTGCTGGATCGTTTTCATGAGGAAGTTCACGGGTAAAAAGGTTCACCTGCGGGGGTATGTACGGCCCTTGCAGGTGTTTTTTTCCAGTTTCGGACTTTCCAATTTCAGACAAAGAGAGGTAATTTCGTGGCAGAACTTACACCAATGATGCAGCAATATATGAAAACCAAAGAAGAATACAGGGACTGCATCCTTTTTTATCGTCTCGGAGATTTCTACGAGATGTTTTTTGACGATGCAAAAATCGTTTCCAGAGAGCTGGAGCTGACTCTGACCGGCAAGAACTGCGGACTGGAAGAGCGGGCGCCCATGTGCGGAGTTCCGTTTCATTCGGTGGACGGTTATCTGAGCCGTCTGGTGTCCAAAGGCTATAAAGTGGCGATCTGCGAACAGACGGAGGATCCGGCGCTGGCCAAAGGACTGGTGAAGCGGGAAGTGATCCGGGTCGTGACACCGGGAACCAATCTGAATGCTCAGGCACTGGATGAATCCAGAAATAATTATATCATGAGCATTGTGTATGTCAGCGATCGGTTCGGAATCTCATTCGCGGATGTGACAACCGGCGACTATTTTGTTACGGAGCTGGATTCCGTCAGAAAGCTCGTTGACGAGATGTGTAAGTTCTCTCCGCGGGAAGTGATCTGTAATGAAGCGCTTATGATGAGCGGCGCAGATATGGAGGAGCTGAAGGAGCGCCTCGGCATTGCCATGTATTCTCTGGAAAACTGGTATTTTGATGATGAACTGTGCCAAAAGGAGCTGCTGGAGCATTTTCAGGTAAAGTCCCTGGAAGGTCTGGGGATTGCGGATTTCGGCTGCGGGATCATTGCAGCGGGAGCGCTGCTTCGATATCTGACAGAGACACAGAAGACATCGCTTGCCCACATGTCCAGGATACAGCCTTATATATCCGGAAATTATATGATGATTGACAGTTCCAGCCGCCGGAATCTGGAGCTGGTGGAGACACTGAGGGAAAAACAGAAGCGGGGCTCCCTTTTATGGGTGCTGGATAAAACAAAGACCGCCATGGGTGCAAGGATGCTGAGAAGTTATCTTGAGCAGCCTTTAATCCATCAGGAGGAGATTGAGAAGCGGCTGGAGGCGGTGGAGGAGCTGAACAGTCAGCTGATCACCAGAGAAGAACTCCGGGAATATTTAAGCCCGATCTATGATCTGGAACGCCTGATCGGCCGGATCAGCTATCAGACTGCAAATCCGAGAGATCTGATTGCCTTCAAGACATCTCTTCAGATGCTTCCCCACCTGAAGACGCTGCTGACAGAACTGAAGAGTCCGCTGCTCCAGGAGATCCAGGGAGATCTGGACGGACTGGAGGATCTGTATGAGCTGATCGACCGTTCCATTCAGGAGGATCCGCCCATTACGATCCGGGAGGGAAATATGATCCGGGACGGTTATCATGAGGATGTGGACCGGTTCCGCACCGCCAGAACCGAGGGGAAAACCTGGCTGGCGCAGATTGAAGCGAAGGAGCGGGAGCGGACCGGCATCAAAAATCTCCGGATCAAATTCAATAAAGTATTCGGATATTATCTGGAAGTGACCAATTCCTATAAGAATCTGGTGCCGGCGGACTATATCCGCAAGCAGACGCTGACCAATGCCGAGCGTTATATTACGCCGGAACTGAAGGAACTGGAGGACACGATCCTTGGTGCGGAGGAGAAACTGACCGCGCTGGAATATGAGCTTTTTACCGGTATCCGCGATCAGATTGCCTCGCAGGTTCTGCGTATCCAGAAGACGGCAAAGGCGGTGGCAAAGCTGGATGTATTCACAAGCCTTGCCTTTGTGGCGGATAAAAATCATTATGTGCGTCCGAAAATGAACAGCAGGGGGCTGATCGATATCCGGAACGGCCGTCATCCGGTGGTGGAACAGATGATTCCGGGAAATATGTTTATAGCGAACGATACCTGTCTGGACAGTGATTCCAACCGGATCTCCATTATTACGGGGCCCAATATGGCAGGAAAGTCCACCTATATGCGCCAGACTGCGCTGATTGTGCTGATGGCACAGACAGGAAGCTTTGTGCCGGCAGAAAGTGCCGATATCGGCGTGGTAGACCGGATTTTTACCCGGGTGGGGGCTTCCGATGATCTTGCCAGCGGGCAGAGTACCTTTATGGTGGAGATGAATGAGGTGTCCAATATTCTGAGGAATGCCACGGCAGACAGTCTGCTGATTCTGGATGAGATCGGGCGGGGCACCAGCACCTTTGACGGGCTCAGCATCGCCTGGGCAGTGATCGAGCATATTGCGGACAGGCACATTCTGGGCGCAAAGACTCTGTTCGCAACCCATTACCATGAACTGACCGAGCTGGAAGGAACCATGGAGGGCGTGCATAATTACTGCATTGCGGTAAAAGAAAAAGGCGATGAGATTGTATTTTTAAGGAAAATTGTAAAGGGCGGCGCGGACAAATCCTATGGAATCCAGGTGGCGAAGCTTGCCGGAGTGCCGGACAGCGTGATTGCCCGCGCCAAAGAGCTGGTGGAAGAGCTGAGTCAGGCGGATATATCCGTTCAGGCGAAAAGTATTGCAGAAGAGAGCCGCACCAGAGCGAAGACGAAGCAGAAGACAAAAAAGTATGACGAGGTGGATCTGGAGCAGATCTCCCTTTTTGACACCGTCAAAGACGATGATGTGGTAAAGGAGCTTCAGGAACTGGACATCTCCAACATGACGCCGATGGACGCCATGAATACTCTTTACCGGCTGCAGAACAGGCTGAAGAACAGATGGTGAGAAAAAGATGGGAAGAATCGCAGTATTAGACCAGCAGACGATTGACCGGATTGCCGCCGGAGAAGTGGTGGAGCGGCCGGCATCCGTCGTAAAAGAACTGGTGGAAAATGCCGTGGATGCAGGCGCTTCTCAGGTGACTGTGGAGATCCGGGAAGGCGGGATCGGATATATCAGGATCACAGACAACGGGAGCGGAATAGAGAAGGAGGATATTCCGCTGGCCTTTCTCAGACATTCCACCAGCAAGATCCGAAGCGCGGAGGACCTGACCGGAGTCACTTCCCTGGGATTCCGCGGAGAGGCTCTGTCCAGTATTTCCGCCGTCTCCATGGTGGAACTGATCACAAAGACCCGGACAGAGCTTCTGGGAAGCCGATGCTGTCTGGAAGGCGGCATAAAAAAGAGTCTGGAGGAGACAGGCGCTCCGGACGGAACCACATTTATTATTCGAAACCTGTTTTACAATACGCCTGCCCGGAAAAAATTCTTAAAGACAGAGATGTCGGAGGCGGCCGCTGTTCATGAGCTGATGACCCGTCTGGCGCTCTCGCATCCGGAGATTTCCTTTAAGGTTTTCATCCATAACCAGATGAAGCTTCAGACAGCGGGAAACGGCAGCCTGAAAGACGTGATCTATCATATCTACGGAAGGGATATTGCCATGCGGCTTCTGCCGGTGGACCGGAAGGAAGGTCCGCTGCACCTTACCGGATTTATCGGGAAACCGGAGATCTCCAGAGGCAACCGCAATTATGAGAATTATTTTGTCAATGGAAGATATGTAAAGAGCAGGATCATTGCCAGGGGGATCGAGGACGGGTATAAGACCTTTATGATGCAGCACCGTTATCCCTTCGTATGCCTGAACTTCCATATGGACGGGACCATGCTGGATGTCAACGTGCATCCTGCCAAGATGGAACTGCGGTTCAGCAGACAGAATCTGGTCTATGATATGGTTCAGCGGACGGTCAAAGAAGCATTGTCCGGTAAAGAGCTGATCCCGGAGGTGACGATCGGGAAGGAGACGAAAGAGCCTGCTTCCATACAGGACAGAAAAGCGGCTGTTTCTTTACAGGCAGCAGTTCAGGAGCCGGTATCTTTGATGGAGGAGCCGGATCAGAAACCGGTATTGCCGGTGCGGAAACCGGATCAGAATCCGGTATCGCCGGTGCAGGAACCGAATCGGAAGCCGTTATCGCCAGTGCGGGAACCGGATCAAAGTTCGTTATCGCCGGACCGGGAACCGGAAAAGCCTTTGCGGAAACCGGAGCAGGAGCTACCGGAGCCTGCGAAAGAACCGGATGCTCCGGCCGATCAGGATCTGGCCTATTTTATGGCAGAGATGAAAAAGCGGGTAGAGGAGCGCCACCGGCGGGAGCAGCAGATGCTGAAAGAAGATAACGGCTATCAGGCAGAACCCGAAACCGCCCGGATGGAAACCGCCGCCGAAGCGGTACCGGAGCAGCTCAGCCTCTTCGACGGGAAACTTCTGTCAAAGGAGGCGGTCATCCGGCATGAGATCATCGGCCAGCTGTTTGACACCTACTGGCTGGTACAGTACGGGGACAGACTGTATATCATCGATCAGCATGCCGCCCATGAGAAGGTGCTCTATGAGCGGCTTATGAAGGATCTGAGGGAACGGACTTTTCAGTCTCAGCTTCTGTCGCCGCCCATCGTACTGAACCTGAGTATGCAGGAGGAGCAGCTCTTCATAAAATACCGGCAGAACTTTGCGGACATGGGGTTTGAAATCGAGGAATTCGGAGACCGCGCCTACGCGGTCCGGGCGGTGCCTTCCAATCTGCCGGGGATTGCACAACATGAGATTCTGCTGGATCTTCTGGACAGCCTGTCGGAGATTTCTCCGAACATCAGTTCCGATACGCTTCTGGACAAGATGGCATCCATGTCCTGCAGGGCGGCAGTCAAGGGCAACCGTCAGATGACCGCCATGGAGGCAAAAGCGCTGATTGACGAGCTTCTGACGCTGGAAAATCCCTACAACTGCCCGCACGGCAGGCCGACGATCATCTCCATGACAAAGCATGAACTGGAAAAAAAATTTAAAAGAATCGTATAAAGGATTGTGCAGATGAAAAAAGAACCTTTAGTAATCCTGACCGGACCCACGGCTGTGGGAAAGACCAGGCTTTCCATCTCTCTCGCAAAGGCCATCGGCGGAGAGATTCTGTCGGCGGATTCCATGCAGGTATATAAACATATGGATATCGGGTCCGCAAAGATCCGCCCGGAGGAGATGGAGGGAGTGCCGCATTATCTGGTGGATGTGCTGGAGCCCTTTGAGGAATTCCATGTGGTCCGTTTTCAGCAGATGGCAAAGGAGGCCATGGCCATAATCCGCAGTCATGGCCATATTCCGATCCTGGTGGGCGGCACCGGTTTCTATATTCAGGCGATCGTTGGAGATGTGGATTTTACGGAAAATGAAGCGGGTCCGCACCGGCAGGAACTGGAGCGGCTGGCAGCGGAACAGGGCGCGCATGTGCTGCATGAAGAACTGCGGAAAGTGGATGAAGCGTCGGCGGCGGCCATTCATGAACATAACGTAAAGCGGGTCATCCGCGCGCTGGAATTTTACCGGCTGACCGGAAAGAAAATATCGGAACATAACGAGGAGCAGCGGGAAAAGGAATCTCCGTACAACAGTGCATATTTTGTTCTGAATGACGACCGCGCCAGGCTCTACGCCCGCATTGAGCAGCGGGTCGACGAGATGCTGAAAGAAGGTCTTCTGGAGGAAGTGGTCCGTTTAAAAGAGATGGGCTGCCACAGGGGCCTGGTATCCATGCAGGGGCTGGGATATAAGGAAATGCTGGCCTGTCTGGACGGAGAATACACTTTTCAGGAAGCAGTGGATGTTCTAAAGCGGGATACCCGCCATTTTGCAAAGCGGCAGCTCACCTGGTTCCGGCGGGAGCGGGGTGTGATCTGGCTGAACAAAGAGGAGTATGGATATGAGGAAGAAAGGCTCCTTTCGGCAATGCTCAATGTATTAAAAGAAAAGGAAATCATCAGATGAATCTGGAAACAATCTATGAAAGCATGGGAATCAGCAGCGCAGTCTATGCGTATGGAAAAAAGACGGAAGAAGCATTGAAGGAACGTTTTCGCGCCATCGATGAAAACGCGGAGTACAACCAGCTGAAAGTACTTCATGCCATGCAGAAATGCCGGGTCAGCGATATTCATTTTGCAGGTACCAGCGGCTATGGCTACAACGATCTGGGAAGAGATACGCTGGAAGCAGTGTATGCAGAGACTTTTCATGCGGAAGCGGCGCTGGTCCGTCCGCAGATCACCTGCGGGACTCATGCGCTGGCAGTGGCGCTGGCGGCGAATCTGCGGCCGGGAGACGAGCTGCTGGCCGTCTCCGGCAAGCCTTATGACACGCTGGAGGAGGTTATCGGCATCCGTCCTTCCAACGGAAGTCTGGCAGAATACGGCGTTACCTACCGTCAGGTAAATCTGCTGCCCGATGACCGGTTTGACCTGGAGGGCATCCGGGCGGCGATGAACGGGCATACAAAGATGGTGCATATTCAGCGTTCCAAGGGGTATCAGACCAGAAGGACCCTTTCGGTGTCGGAGATCGGAAAAGCCATTGACTTTGTAAAGTCCCTGAATCCGGATGTGATCTGCATGGTCGACAACTGCTACGGAGAATTCGTGGAGCGGATCGAACCGACGGATGCGGGGGCGGACCTGTGCGTGGGATCTCTCATAAAAAATCCGGGCGGAGGACTTGCGCCGACCGGCGGGTACATCGTTGGAAAAAACACCTATGTGGAAAACTGTGCGTATCGTCTGACGTCTCCGGGCCTTGGAAAAGAGGTTGGCGCAACCATGGGGCTGATGCAGTCCTTTTATCAGGGCCTGTTCCTGGCGCCGACGGTAACGGCGGGCGCGCTCAAAGGCGCTGTCTTTGCGGCAAATATCTATGAGAAGCTGGGGTTTGACGTGCTGCCGGACGGACAGGAGAGCCGCCACGACATTATACAGGCGATCACTTTCGGAACGCCGGAGGGAGTCATCGAGTTCTGCAAAGGCATTCAGGCGGCTGCGCCGGTGGACAGTTTTGTGGAGCCAAAACCCTGGGCCATGCCGGGGTATGACAGTGACGTGATCATGGCAGCAGGCGCTTTTGTGCAGGGTTCCTCCATCGAGCTGAGCGCAGACGGCCCCATCAAGCCGCCTTACGCAGTTTATTTTCAGGGCGGGCTGACCTGGGATCATGCCAGATTCGGGATTCTGATGTCTCTTCAGAAGCTTACGGAGGCAGGGATCGCGAAGCTGCCCGCATAAAACGGAGATCCGGCGTTTGAAAAGCAGGAACTGACCTGTGCAGAGCTGAAAGCCCGGGGAATCGATCTGCTTCTGGATCGGGTAAAGGGAAGCCTGCGCCTGGCAGCAGAGACGTGACAAACCGTAGAAAAAGAGAGGTATGGATTTGAAGAGAGTGATCGTGATCGGAGGCGGCGCTTCCGGACTTATGGCGGCGATCATGGCGGCCAGAGGGGGCGCAAAGGTGACGCTGGCAGAGAAAAACAGACAGGCAGGGAAAAAGCTTCTGGCGACGGGCAATGGGCGGTGCAACTTTACGAACCGCAGGCAGGAACTGTCCTGTTATCGGGGGGAACACCCACAGCTGATTAAAAAAGTGCTGGAAGCTTTTTCTGCAGAGGACACAGTTGCCTTTTTTGAAGAGCTGGGGATTCTTGTCAAGGACCGGAACGGTTATCTGTATCCCAACAGCGGACAGGCATCCTCCATTGCCGATGCGCTGCGGCTGGAGGTGCAGCGCCTTGCACGGGAGCATCTGATAAAAGAGGCGTACAATACAGAGGTTCTGGCAGTGGAAAAGCAGGGCCGCGTATTCAAAGTGCGGACAGAGGGATGGACCTGTGAGAGTGAGGCGGTGATTCTGGCCTGCGGTTCCGAGGCGGGTCCAAAGACCGGTTCCACCGGAGACGGATACCGGTTTGCCCGGGAGCTGGGGCATCAGGTGATCCGACCGCTTCCGGCCCTGACCGGAGTGTATGCCCGGGAGGCTGACCGGGGGACGCTGGCAGGCGTCCGTATGGATGCCCGGGTGACGCTCTGGATCGATGAGGAACTCTGCATCGCGGAGGAAGGAGAGGTGCAGTTCGCGTCCTACGGACTGTCCGGAATTCCGGTCTTTCAGGTGAGCCGGTATGTGTCCAGAGCGCTGGAGAAAGGCAGAACATGCAGGATCGATCTGGATGTATGTCCTGCATACACTGCAGAGGAGCTGGAAGCGGTATTTGTGAAGCGCGGAGAACGGATGAAGGACCGGAAGGGCACGGAGATCCTGATCGGGATGTTTCCGGAGAAATTATCGCAGGTACTTCTGGGACGTGCAGGCATCTCTCTGAAAAAGAGCCGGCGGGACTGGACGGCTCGGGACTGCCGGCGGCTTGCCGGACAGATCAAGAAGCTTTCTTTTCAGATCTTCGGATGCCGGGGCTACGAGCAGGCGCAGGTATGTACCGGAGGCGTGCCGCTGAATGAACTGAAGGGAATCTCCATGGAGTCTGTGATCATACCGGGGCTGTATTTTGCCGGCGAACTTCTGGACGTGGACGGGGCCTGCGGCGGCTACAATCTGCAATGGGCCTGGAGCAGCGGTTTTCTGGCGGGCACTCATGCGGCAGGATCGTGAGTTTATCTATGAAAAGAAAGAAATGGCTGTTGGGCGCAGGTGTTCTTCTGGTAATGACTGCGGCCCTGATTCTGACAAAAAGATGGAAACCAAATAGCATGGCTGCCGGCAGGTATCCGGTACAGGGGATCGACGTCTCTCACTATCAGGGAGAGATCGACTGGAAGCAGATCGAGGCACAGGGAATCGATTTTGCATGGATCAAGGCAACCGAAGGCAGCAGCTATGTGGACGAATATTTCCAGGCCAACTGGAAGGCTGCAGAACAGACAGCGCTGTATATCGGCGCTTATCATTTCTTCAGTTTTGACAGCGATGGCGGGACGCAGGCGGATTTGTTCATCCGGACGGTGGGCGATCTGTCAGGAAAACTCCTGCCGGCAGTGGATGTGGAATATTACGGCGATAAAAGGAACAGTCCGCCGGACAAAGAGGCGGTCATCCGTGAGTTAAAAGAAATGCTGGAAAGGCTGGAGGCAGAGTATCAGGTAAAACCGGTAATCTATACAACGTACAGTGTATATAAAAAATATATTAGAGGAGACTTTTCAGACTATCCGCTTTGGATCCGGAATGTCTATGTTCCGCCCGGTCCGTCTGTGCGGGACTGGACCTTCTGGCAGTATACGGATACGGCGGTATTGGAAGGTTATGAGGGATCAGAGAAATATATTGACCGGAATGTGTTTCGGGGTACGAAGGAAGAGCTGAAGGAAATGCTGGTAAGCCCATGAAGAGTATTGAGAAGAAGGGAGAACTTAAATATGCGCAGGATTATATGTTTTCACAATCCGGATGAAGAGAACGGATATCTGAGCAACTGGTATCTGTCGCAGTTTGAGGCAGACGGAAGGACATTTTCCTCCATGGAGCAGTATATGATGTATGAAAAAGCATACGTTTTCCGGGATATGGAGATTGCTGAGCAGATCATGGGGACAGATCAGGTGGGAAAGATCAAAAGTCTCGGGCGTTCGGTGAAAAACTATGAGGAATCCGTCTGGAACGGGATCCGGCAGCTACGGGTGTATGAAGGGCTGCTGGCCAAGTTCAGCCAGAACACGGAACTTCGGGAACAGCTTCTGTCGACCGGAGACGCCGTTCTGGCGGAATGTGCGGTGCAGGACCGCGTGTGGGGGATCGGACGGTCCATGAAGGATGAAAAACGCCTGGTCATGCAGGAATGGAAAGGGCAGAATCTTCTGGGGTATGCACTGATGGAGACAAGGCGCAGCCTGGTATCTGCCGGCCGATAACGGAAAAAGGAAAAATTCAGGCTGTGCCTGCAGGTTAACAGAGAAACCTGCAGGCACAGCCTGTCTGCTCCTGAAATGCTTCTTCCACTTCCCGGAGCTTTTCCGGCTGATCCGGTGCCTGAATCTTTAACTGGACGATCTGTTCCTGCGGCATCCAGGACGGATTTTTGATCAGAGTGATCCCCGCTTTCCTACAGAGGAGCTGGGCAGCCTTCATAAGCTCCATCTGATTGATTTTCTCCGAGATGCGTATACGCCAGCCGATCTGACTGGAGAGTGTCTGCAACGTTTGGGCATACCGTCTGCCAATGGCAGGAGAGAGAAAAGCCAGTTCCAGATATTTGCCGGAGCTGTCATTTTTCAGGCTTTTTTTATCCGGCCGGTGGGGAAGAGACTCAAAGGTCTGGTCAATACAGAACAGTGCAAGGTTCTGTTCCGCCGGCTCTGCTGTTCTGCCGGAAGGAACAAAAAAATCTTCCGGACTGCTGTCAGAAGATTCCGCAGAAGGAATCGGACTGTCCGCAGAAGAAGTCCGGCCATGGATATGCAGCGTCCAGCCCGTCGTTGTCCGGAAAAGCTCTGCCGCTTCCTGATCGGAGGCCGAGGGGGCATTCTTTGCAGGCAGACTGACCGAATAACACTTTCTTTCCGGATAATAGGAGGTTTTTAACAGCCTGCTGCCGAACAGACTGGACAGAAGGAGCAGAGCCGCATTGTGATTCATGGAAGGACCGATGCGGATCGACCATCCGGTATCCGATGTGAAGGCTTCTGATGTTTTCTGAAACTTTTCCGGATCCTGGCTGTCGGGATAATCAAACTGCAGCAGAAGCTCCCGGCGCTCCCTGTGACAGCTGATCTTCCGATAGGGATATTCAGAAAACAGAGCCTGCACGCGGGTTTCCAGCTCCTGTATGGTCCATTCCTTCGGGGCAAGAGCCTGTGCGACCGCCTCCGGCGGATTGGGTTCAAACAGGAACAGCCGGCGCGGATTGGGGGAAAACCAGGCGCTGTGCAGAAAAATTTCCTGCATATGTTTCGGCAGTTCCTGCACGGGTCTGCCGTACCAGATATGGGCGATCTGCGCCAGAGAAAACGCCTTGCCCGGATAATGCGCCTGCCAGTAATCCCATAAAAGCTTTTCATCCGCCGAAGAGAAGGCACGGTTCATCTGCATGGTGTCGGGCGGCTGAAAAGAAAGCTGCTTCCGTTTTCCATGCAGCGTCAGCTCATACCCCTGTCCGCATGCAGGCAGATAGACCTGTCGGCGGCAGTCTCCGGCGGCAAGTTCCTTGCCCAGATCTTCCATGGCGTCCGGGTTTCCGTGTACCAGAAAGATTCGGCGGGAAGAAAGGCGTTCCAGAAGAGAGAGGATCTCCGTTCTGTCTCCGTGGGCGGACAGCCCCACCTGTTCGATGCGGCAGCGGACAGGAATTTTGTTTCCGTTCAGGACGAGCGATTTTTCTTCCGGATGATTCAGAAGGTTCAGAAGCTGTCTGCCGGGAGATTCCTCGTCCTGATAACCGGTGATGATGATGCAGGCATCCTCCCGGGGCGCCAGAAGTCTGGCGTACTGGGCGCTTGGCCCGCCGGTCAGCATGCCGGAACTGGACAGAAGGATCACCGGTTCGCTGCCGGAGAGCAGTTCTTCCCGGTTTCTGCCCTGTACAGGAGTGACGGGCTGTATTTCCTTTGTATAGAACGGTTCATTTCCTTTCAGGATCCGTCTGCCCAGTGCGTGCTTCAGAAACGTCGGGTTGCGGGTGTACATGGTGTTGATATCCCGGACCATGCCGTCTGTGTAGACCGGGACTGCAGGAATCTGCTGATTCTGTATCGCAGTACGCAGAATCAGGAGGACCTCCTGTGCGCGTCCAAGGGCAAAAGCAGGGATCAGGATCTTCTTTTTCTCAAGGATGCATTCCCGTACCAGTTCGATCAGCCGGTTTTCTTCGATCTGACGGTTGGAGTGCAGCCGGTTTCCGTAGGTGGTTTCCACGATCGCCACGTCCGGACGCAGCTTCGGAATCCGGATGCCCTCGATGGTACGCTGGGAAAAGGCGGAAAAATCTCCGGAATAGAACAGGCTTCCTTCTTCCGTGACCAGGTAGACGCATGCGGCGCCGGCAATATGCCCCGCCGGGTAGAAGGTCAGCGTAAAATCATCAAAGATGGAGAAGGGCATATGGTAATGAATCGGGTGGATGCGCCCCAGCATGGCAAGGACGTCCTGTTCCGAATAGTGCGGGATCTCATCCTCCCGGGAGTTCATGATCTTCAGACTGTCATACAGAAGAACCCGCGTCAGATCCGCGGTCATGAGCGTCATATAGATGGGAGCGTCCGGATAGGCCCGGCTGATGATCGGAAGCGCTCCGATGTGATCCATATGCGCGTGGCTGATGAGGATGGCATCCACGCCGCCCTGCTCCTGGATCGTACGAAAGTCAGGCAGAGGATCCTTTGCTGCAGACTGCCGTATTCCGCAGTCCAGAAGAAGCTTCCTGCCGGAAAGTCTGATGTATATGCAGCTTCCGCCAATTTCCATGGCTCCGCCGGAAAAATATAAATGCATGTCCGTGTTTTCCTTTCTCTGGGGAAATCTGTTGTATCCAGTGTAATGGCGGAAGCGGAAAAATGCAAGCGAAAGCTTTACACGTTCAGAACATATTGTTATAATGGGAAAACGTGCTAAAACAGACAGAAAGAGGAAGGGACAAACTATGCAGAGAACAAAAACTTTTTTTCCGTTTGAGGTAAATTTTCTGGAAGGGCCGATCTTTCGCGCACTGGTCCTTTTTGCCATACCGCTGTTTATATCAAATATTTTTCAGCAGCTCTATAATACCGTTGATACCATGATCGTAGGCAATTACCTGGGGGATCTGTCGCTGGCCGCAATCGGATCCTGCGCGGCGATTTTTGATCTGCTGGTCGGATTTGCACTTGGCATCGGAAACGGACTGTCCATCGTGACGGCAAGAAGCTTTGGGGCAGGAGAGGAGAGCCTTTTGAAAAAATCCGTGGCATGCTCCATCGTAATCGGGACCATTTCTTCGGTGGTGCTCACAGCGGTGGGCATCCTGATTTTGCGGCCGCTTCTTGTGGTTCTGCATACGCCGGAGGAGATTATTGCAGAATCCTACAGCTATATTTCGGTGATTACCTGGTTTATCATCGTGATGTTCGCCTACAATCTGTGTGCCGGACTGATGCGCGCCATCGGGAACAGCGTGATGCCGCTGGTCTTTCTGGTGGTCTCTTCGCTTGCCAATATTGTGCTTGATATCCTTCTGATTACACAGTTTCATATGGGGATCCGGGGAGCAGCGGTGGCCACGGTCATCTCTCAGGGGATCTCGGTCATGCTCTGTGTGATCTACATATGGAAAAAGGTACCGCTGCTCATACCGGGGAGAGAACATTTCCGGTTTGACCGCGACCTGTATATGGAGATGGTCGGCCAGGGACTGTCCATGGGCTTTATGAACAGCATTGTTTCGGCAGGCTCCGTGATTCTGCAGTACGGCATCAACGGGCTGGGGACGCTGATCATTGCGGGCCATACGGCGGCAAGAAAGCTGTATATGTTCTTTAACATGCCGTTTATCGCCATGTCCCTGTCTTTGTCTACCTTTGTGTCGCAGAACCGGGGAGCCAATCAGGGAAAAAGAATCCGGAAGGCCCTCAGATACAGCTATCTCTTTGATGTGGCGGCAGCAGGCGTGATCACGGTGCTTCTGTTGTCTGCCGCGCCGGCACTGGTAAAACTGATATCCGGATCCGGGGAGCCGGAGGTTCTTCATAACGGCGCCCTGTATCTGATGGTGGTCGGTCCCTTTTATGCTGTTCTGGGCGTGCTGATCCAGAGCCGGTCCGCGCTGCAGGGAATTGGGGAAAAACTGCTGCCGCTGATCTCAAGCGTGATCGAACTGGCCGGCAAGATCCTGTTTGTTCTGTTCTTTATTCCGCAGTTTCAGTATATGGCGGTCATTTTCTGCGAACCGGTGATCTGGTGTGTGATGACGGTGCAGCTTCTGTATTCGCTGTATCGGAATCCGTTTATCCGGAAGGCGGGCGGAAAAAATTTATGAAAAATTTACCAATCAGTTACCAGAATATGATATAATCCAGAAGAAATGAAAGATTGCAGTCTGGTGAGAGAGGAGATCTATGTTAAGAATTCATCAGCTGAAGCTTCCTGTACCGCATACCGTGCAGGATTTGGAGGATAAAATCAGAAAGATACTGCGGATCCGTCCCGGGGATCTGTCCGGCTATGAGATTGTCAAAAAATCGCTGGATGCCCGCAGGAAAAGGCTGGAATATGTCTATGTGATTGATGCAGACGTCAAAAACGAACAGACGGTTCTGAAGAAAGCTCCGGTTCAGGTGTCCAGAGCAGTCCGTGCCCGTTATCAGTTTCCGCATCCGGGAAAGGAGAAGCTTTCCCACCGTCCGGTCATCATCGGGACAGGCCCTGCGGGGCTGTTCTGCGGACTGATGCTCGCCCGGGCAGGATATGCGCCGATCCTTCTGGAACGGGGACAGAGCGCACGAAAGCGCGCCAGAACCGTGGAGAATTTCTGGAAGTTTGGGATTCTTGATCCCCAGTCCAATGTACAGTTCGGAGAGGGCGGTGCAGGTACTTTTTCGGATGGAAAGCTGAATACGCTGGTGAAAGACCCGGCAGGGCGGAACCGGAAAGTGCTGGAGCTTTTTGCAGAGGCCGGAGCGCCGGAGGAGATTCTGTATGAGACAAAACCTCATCTGGGAACGGATCTGCTGATCGGCATAGTCCGTCATATACGGGAGGAGATCCGAAGCCTTGGAGGGGAAGTCCGGTTTGGATGCCGGATGACGGATCTGAAGCTGGAAAACGGAGCGGTCAGAGGCGTCTTTTACCGGACTTCGGAAGATGCGAAGGAGCAGGAACATTTTCTGGAAACAGAACAGGCAGTCCTCGCCGTGGGGCACAGCGCCCGGGACACCTTTTCCATGCTGAAGTCGCATCAGGTGCCCATGCAGGCAAAGGCATTTGCAGTCGGCGTGCGTATGGAGCATCCGCAGGAAAGGATCAATCAGAGCCAGTACGGCCTGGATTATCCGTCTGTGCTTCCGGCTGCCTCCTATAAGGTGACCCGTAAGACGGCATCGGGAAGAGGGGTCTATTCGTTCTGCATGTGCCCGGGCGGCTATGTAGTGGATGCTTCTTCCGAAAAAGGCGCCCTGGCGGTGAATGGAATGAGCTACCAGGCAAGAGACAGCCGCAATGCAAACAGCGCCATGATCGTGACGGTAACGCCGCAGGATTATGCCGGCACGGATGTGCTGGCCGGCGTGGAGTTTCAAAGGATGCTGGAACGTGCAGCGTACAGGCTGGGGGACGGAAAAGTCCCGGTACAGACTTTTCAGGACTTTTGCCGGAATACGGCGTCTTCTGTGCTGGGAGAAGTGGAGCCCTGCATCAAAGGAAGGTATATTTTGTCCAATGTAAGGGAAATCTTTCCACAGGAGCTGTCTTTGGCGCTGGAAGAAGGAATCAGAGGCTGTGAGGCGCTGATTCCCGGATTTGCAGGAAAAGATGCAGTGCTTTCCGGAGTGGAGAGCAGAACTTCTTCCCCGGTCCGGATTCTCAGAAATGAAATGCTGGAGAGCGCGGTCACCGGGCTGTATCCATGCGGAGAAGGGGCCGGATATGCCGGCGGCATTACTTCCGCTGCGATGGACGGGTTAAAGATTGCAGAAGCAATTGCAAAAAAATATGCACCATGGTATGATAACAGTTAGTGTTTGAAAAACCGGAGGTAAGTATATGTTATGAGAACTTCAAAAAATGGCTGGACACTCCTTCTGCTCATGCTGGCAGGAATCGTGTTCGGCGGATTCATCGGCACGCTGGCAGCCGACATGCCGGGTCTGGACTGGCTGAATTACGGACAGTCTTTCGGACTGGAGGAACCGGTTGTCCTGTCGCTGGGACTGCTGGTTCTGACCTTCGGGCTGACGATCCGGATCACGGTCGCCAGCATTATAGGAATCATGCTTGCGATATTTATATACAAAGCCGGAATCTGAAGAACCATGAAAAGTCTGATAAACGGCACACCTGGAGTCTGAAGAATCAGAAATTCAGTGCCGGATCTGTACATCGCCGGATATAGAAATAAAAAAGGAAGATACTAAAGAGGATAACTGACGGGGTATCTGGAGAGATGAAACGGAGGTTATCACAGTATGAATGAGAATTTTAACCGTCTGCCGAAGGATGAACGGCCATATGAGAGATGTATGCGCCACGGCGCGGAGCAGTTAAGCGACAGGGAGCTTCTGGCGGTTCTTCTGCGGACCGGGGCAAAGGGGCGCAGTGTTCTGGAGCTTGCAGGCGAGATCCTGAAGCTTGCCCCTGAGAGAAAAGGATTTACCGGACTTCGCAGGCTGAGCCTGGAGGAACTGTCAACGGTGCAGGGAATCGGGAAGATCCGGGCGATTCAGCTGAAATGCGTTCTGGAACTTGCCAGACGCATGGCAAGGGAAGAGGCCGGAAAGGGCGTCTTTTTCAGAAGTCCGGATGCGATCGCGGAATATTATATGGAAGACCTGAGGCATCAGGAACAGGAGGTTCTGCTGCTTTTGATGCTGAATCAGAAAGGCAGGCTGCTGAGAGAAAAATATATGTTTAAAGGGACGGTAAACGCGTCCATGATCTCACCAAGGGAGATCTTTCTGGAAGCGCTGTCTGCAAGGGCAGTCCAGCTGGTCCTTCTGCACAATCATCCGAGCGGAGACCCGCATCCAAGCAGGGAGGATCTGAACGTGACCAGACGGGTGGCAGAGGCAGGAGCGCTTCTTGGGATTCATCTGACGGACCATATCATTATAGGGGAACATACCTATATGAGCTTTCGGGAAAAAAATTATCTGTAATCAAGAGAGAAAGAGGGAAATGTACCATGAATAATCATAATTTCGGCTGCGATTTCGGGTCGTACCATCTGAAAATCTATCACAGAGATGCGGATGCTTATCTGATTCAGCACAATATGGTGGCTGTGCAGGACAAAAAAGGGCTTCTGGCTTTTGGAGACGAGGCGTATGCCATGTATGAGAAAGCGCCGTCCAATATACAGGTGACCAGCCCCATGTCCTATGGAAACCTTGCGAGCATCAGCAACATGCAGGCGTTTTTGCGGAACCTTCTGGAAAGAAATATCAAGGGGCAGCTGAAGGGGGCTGAATATTTTGTGGCGCTTCCGACAGAGATGCAGGAGCGCATTTTCACAACGCTGATCCAGGATTCCAATATGAAGCCGAAGGGCGTCTATCTGGTGGATAAGCCGGTGGCGGCAGGGCTTGGGCTCGGCATCAACGTGAAGGAAGCACAGGGTGTCATGCTTGTGGATATCGGAGCGGAGACAACCGAGATATCCGTATTGTCCCTTGGCGGAATTGTCATCAGCCGCCTGATTCAGAACGGCGGCCGCTCAATTGACGATGCGATCCAGAGCGCGATCCGCAAAGAGTATAATTTTTTCATCGGAAGCAAGACGGCAGAGACGATCAAGAAGGAACTGGCCTACGCCGTGGAACCGGAGCAGGCTTCCATGCAGATCTGCGGACGGAATATGGTCATCGGACTTCCGCAGATGATGGAAGTGACCTCTGATTTTGTCTATGAGGCGATCAAGGAACAGCTTGGCATCATTATGGATGCGGTAAAGACCATTCTGGAGAGAACACCGCCGGAACTGGGGGTGGATATCATCCGCAACGGCATCTATCTGACCGGAGGCTCTGCAAGGATACACAAGCTGGATCAGCTTCTGGAACAGAAATCCGGCATCAGGGTTATTGTGGATGAGGAACCGGAGACAAGCGTTGTAAGGGGACTGGCAAGGGTCATGGGAGACCGCGAATTCCGTTCTCTGGCGTTTGTTACCAAAGAGCAGAAATATGAATAACGGCGGGAGCTGCAGCGGATGAGACGAAAAGAACGTTTTACGATTCCCGGAAAATATATTCTGTTTGTTCTGACTCTTCTCTGTGTGGGAACCATGTCGCTGTCCTTTTTGACGGATTTTGACGGAGGAGTTCTGAATGTGGTCTCCGGCTATGTACTGATCCCGATTCAGAGGGGAATCAATTCTGCCGGAGGGTGGATGCGCAGCAGAGTGGAAAATCTGGAAGACCTGACGGCGGTAAAGGGTGAAAACGAACGTTTGAGGGAACAGATTGCAGAGCTGACGCTGGAAAACAACGCCATGCTCCAGGAACGTTACGAGCTGGAGGAACTTCGGGAACTGTATGATCTGGATAATGAATATTCCAGTCTGGACAAGATTGCAGCGAATGTGATCGGGAAGGACACCGGGAACTGGTTCAACATGTTTGTGATTGACAAGGGCTCCAATGACGGGATCCGTGTGGATATGAACGTCATAGCCGGCGGCGGCCTGGTGGGTATCGTGACCAAGACGGGGCCGGACTGGGCACAGGTCCGTTCCATTATTGACGATATGAGCAATGTCAGCGCCATGATCCTGAAAAATTCAGATCTTTGTTACGTGCGCGGAGATCTGCAGATGATGACGGAAGGAACGATGCAGATGAACGGGCTTCGGGATCCGAACGATGAAGTGGAGCAGGGCGACAAGGTAGTGACTTCTTATGTGAGCGCCAAATTCCATAAAGGGATCCTGATCGGATATGTGAATGAAATCTCCACGGATGCCAACAACCTGACAAAATCGGGAAGTCTGACGCCGGCAGTGGATTTTGAACACCTGAGTACGGTACTTGTGATCACGGATCTGAAACAGCAGGTAGATGTGGATGCAGATGTGGAGGAATATACATCAGAGGCTTCTGCAAAGGAAGACGACGGGGAGACAGAAAACGCTTCGGATGAGACAGAAGGCGGGAACGAGACAGAGTCTTCGGATTCTGCGGAACCGGAAGGGGAAGCGGCAGAATAACAGCGATGGAAAGGGGCCTTAAAAATGAAGCGCAGGATTGTGACCGTACTGATCATACTGATTGGATTCCTGTTTCAGTGTACCGTATTCAAGACCTTGTCCATCGGTTCCATCAGTCCGAATCTGATGGTAATCATAACGTCGTCTTTCGGCTTTATGAAAGGGAAAAAGGAAGGGCTTTGGGTGGGCTTTTTCTGCGGGCTTCTGGAAGATATCTTTTATGGAAGACTTTTGGGAATGCATGCGGTGATCTATATGTACATAGGCTACGCAAACGGATATTTCAACCATATTTTTTATGGAGAAGATATCAAACTCCCGATCTTTCTGATATCGGCCAGCGAGCTGGCGTACGGACTTGGGCATTATGTGATCATGTTCATGATGAGAAGCCGCTTTGCATTTTTCTATTATCTGACGAGGATCATATTGCCGGAGCTTTTGTATACGATTGTTGTGACGCTGCTTTTTTACAGGCTGATTTACGGAGTAAACCGAAGACTTGATAAAGAGGCCTGAGAGGTGGATGGATTGTTTGATGATTTTAAAGAGTCTTTTATCAATTTTATAACTTCCAGAATCTTCGTCCTGATGCTGGTCGTTCTGCTTTTCTACGGTATTCTGCTGGGAAGGGTATTTCTGCTCCAGATCATCCATGGTGAAGATTATGCGGAAAGCTTCACCATGCGGATCAAAAAAGAGATCAATATTGCCAGCACGAGAGGGAAGATCTATGACAGAAACGGAGAGATACTGGCAGATAATGTTCTGTCCTATTCCATTACGATTGAAGATAACGGAACCTACCAGAGCGACCGGGAAAAACAGGCGTCGCTGAACCGGATCATTTCCAGGGTCATTGAGATCGCGGAGTCTCACGGGGACAGTATCATCAGTGATTTCGGAATCATCTGCGAGAACGGAAGATACGTGTTTACCCAGGAAGGGACGGCGCTTCTGCGGTTTAAGGCGGATATTTACGGCCGCAGGACCATCGAGGAGCTGGAGCCGAAGGAGTCGGCGGCGTCTGCGGAACAGATCATGGATTATCTGTGCGGAAAAAGACGGTATTACATTTCCTGGGATGCCTATACGCCGGAACAGAGGGAAGCCTATGGCATTTCCGAAGAAGATCTGTCTCTGGAAGAGAAACTGAAGATTGCGACCGTCCGGTATGCCATGAGCCTGAACGGGTACAAGCGCTATGTTGCCACGACGATTGCATCGGACGTGTGCGACGAGACGGTGGCGGAGATCATGGAGAATCTGGACAGCCTTCAGGGCGTGGATATTGCCCAGAGCAGTCTCAGAGTCTATAATGATGCAGAATATTTTGCATCTCTGATCGGCTATATCGGCAAGCCGTCCCAGGAGGAACTGGACAGCCTGCTTCTGGAAAATGAAAACTATGAACTGAACGATATTGTGGGAAAAGCAGGCATCGAACAGTATATGGAGACAGCTCTCCAGGGGACCAAGGGCAACCGTACGATCTATGTCAACAGCATGGGAAATGTTCTGGAGGTGGAGAAGGAGACGCAGCCGGAATCGGGGAAGGATGTGTATCTGACCATAGATAAAGATCTGCAGATGGCGGTCTATGATATTCTGGAACAGCAGCTGGCAGGCATTCTCCTGTCCAAGATTCAGAATATAAAGGAATATGTTGCCGCGCCGAATGCTTCGGCTGCCAGTATCCGGATCCCCATCTACGACGTCTACTATGCGCTGATCAATAACCGGGTGATCGACACCTCCCATTTCCAGGCAAAGGACGCGACGGAACTGGAACGGTCTGTTCAGCAGAGGTTCGAGGAGCGTCTTTCACTGACGATTGAAAGAATCATGTCGGAGCTGCATTCGGAAAATCCTGCGGCCTATCAGGATCTGCCGAAGGATATGAAAAATTATATGAGCTACATCGTGTCGGATATCCTTATGGGGGACCGCAACATTCTGATGAGTGACGCCGTCGACCGGAAGGATGCCACCTATATCGCATGGACCACGGACGAAGTGATCGGCCTGAAGGAATATCTGGAGTACGCCATATCCATGAACTGGGTGGATGTGTCCGGCCTTGAGGTGGACAGTCCGTATCTGAATGCAGAGGAAATCTATGCGGTTCTGATGGATTATATTTCGACAGAGCTTCAGAATGATGTCGATTTTCAGAATATGCTGTATAAATATATCCTGCTGGACGATATCGTGACGGGAAAAGAGATCTGTTTGCTCTTGTATGAACAGGGTGTTTTGGAGTATGATGAAGAGGCGGTGGGAAGGCTTCAGAGCGGAAGCTGGTCTGCCTACAGTTTTCTGCTGGACAAGATTCGGAATCTGGAGATTACGCCGGCGCAGCTTGCACTGGAACCATGCAGCGCCGCCTGCGTCATCGCAGATCCCCATACCGGAGAGACGCTTGCCTGCGTCAGCTATCCGGGATATGACAACAACCGCCTGACGAATACGATGGATTCTGCTTATTTTGCGGCGCTGAACAAAGACCGGTCCAGACCGTTGTACAGCCGGGCCACGCAGGAGCAGACAGCGCCCGGTTCCACCATAAAACCGGTGATCGCAACCGCCGGCCTGGAAGAAGGCGTGATTACCCCTTCGGAGATCATGCATGCAACCGGTGTCTATACGGAAGCCTATGGTTCTCCGACCTGCTGGATCTACAACCAGTACCGGGGCAGCCATGGAAATATCAATGTGGTGGATGCCATTCGGGTGTCCTGCAACTATTATTTTTATGAAGTGGGCTTCCGGCTGGGCGGAGGCCGTACGACCGGGTATTCTTCGGACCGGGCTCTGGAGACGATTGCGAAATATGCAGAGGAGTTCGGACTTACGGAAAAATCAGGACTTGAGATTCCGGAAAATTCTCCTCATCTGTCCGATACGGACGGAATCCGTTCTTCCATTGGACAGGGTACCAACCTGTTCAGCGTGTCGCAGCTTGCAAGATATGTCAGCGCGGTGGCGGACAGAGGAACCGTGTATAACCTGACCCTGCTGGACAGGCTTACCGATTCGGAAGGAAACACTATTGAAGATTATCCGGTGTCAGTATATAATAAGATCCATATGGCGGACAGTTCCTGGAATGTGATTCAGGAGGGCATGCATCAGGTTGCCCTGAATACAGACGCTTTTGACAGTCTGAACCTGACGGTGGCAGGGAAGACCGGTACGGCGCAGCAGTCACTGCGGCATCCGAACCATGCGCTGTTTGTAGGATATGCGCCGTATGAGAACCCGGAGATTGCCATAGCCATCCGCATTGCAAACGGTTATACATCGGCAAATGCCGCTGCCATGGCGGCAGATATTTTCCGGTACTGTTTTGACCTGGTGGATGAAGAGGAGCTGCTGACAGGAACTGCTTCCGAGGCGACGACAGAGGTAATCAGTGATTAGGGGCATATTTTGCGGGCGTTCGATTGGTATGAAGGATTAGGAGAACATCATGAAACAGCAGACAGTTGTGATTAAGAGCAATAAATACGGCATTACGTTATTTCTGGACAGGAATATTCCTTTTCGGGAGCTGCTTGCGGATATTGCAGAACGGTTTAAGGCCTCTTCGGAGTTTTTCCGGGATGCCCGGATGGCGCTTGCCTTTGACGGGAGATGGCTGAGCCGGGAGGAGCAGCTGGAGATCATTCGGGTGATTCAGGAAAATTCTTCTCTGGAGATTCTCTGCGTACTGGATCAGGACGAACTGAAGGAATCCTATATGAAGCAGGTCGTGGAAGGCAGGCAGGGGGACCGGGACTTTAATACCGGCAGATTTTATAAAGGAACGCTCCGTTCGGGACAGGTGCTGGAGTCGGAGACGAGCATTATCATACTTGGAGATGTGAATCCGGGCGCAACGATTGTTTCAAAAGGCAATGTGGTGGTGCTCGGGAGCCTGAAGGGGACAATCCATGCAGGAGCCGTGGGAAACGAAGATGCTTTTGTGGCAGCTCTGAATATGTCCCCGGTACAGATACGGATCGCGGATGCGATCGCGCGTTCCGGTGACGGGCCGATCCACATGAAAGGAACAGCCACAGGCCCTATGATCGCATATGCGGAGGAAGGCAACATCTATATGGAGCCGATTACAAAAGAAGTAATCAATGACATCCGGATTTGATGATATATCGTCACGCGGATTCAGACTGCCGGTGACAGGAAAGGTTGGAGGAGACAATATGAGCGAAGTAATTGTGATAACATCTGGAAAGGGCGGTGTCGGTAAGACAACCACGACTGCCAATGTGGGTACCGGACTGGCGAAGATGGACCGGAAGGTGGTTCTGATCGATACCGATATCGGACTTAGAAATCTGGATGTGGTTATGGGACTGGAAAACCGCATCGTATACAATCTGGTAGATGTGGTGGAAGGAAACTGCAGGATCAAGCAGGCTCTGATCAAGGACAAGCGTTATCCGAATCTGTATCTTCTTCCGTCTGCCCAGACCAGGGACAAGACAGCCGTGAATCCGGAGCAGATGATCAAGCTGATCGATGAGCTTCGGGATGAATTTGATTACATACTTCTGGACTGTCCGGCAGGCATTGAGCAGGGATTCAAAAATGCGATCGCCGCCGCCGACCGCGCACTGATCGTGACGACGCCTGAAGTATCGGCCATTCGCGATGCAGACCGGATCATCGGCCTTCTGGAGGCAAACGATATCAGAAAGTCCGATCTGATCGTCAACCGGATCCGTATGGATATGGTGGAAAGCGGGAATATGATGTCCATGGACGATGTGGTCGAGATCCTTGCCATAGACATGATCGGAGCAGTTCCGGACGATGAAAGCGTCGTGATTGCGACTAATCAGGGGGAACCCTGCGTGGGAGATGGCTCTCTGGCCGGACAGGCCTACATGAATATCTGCCACCGTGTACTGGGAGAAGAGGTTCCGTTCCTGGATTTAAAGATAAAAGGCGGATTTTTTGGAAAACTGAAAAAACTGTTCAAATAAGAAGGGAGCAAAAATATGGCGTTCATGGATTTCTTTCGGAAGAAGAATTCAGGAGAGGTTGCAAAAGACCGTCTGAAGCTTTTGCTGATCTCGGACCGTGCGAATTGCTCTCCCGAGATAATGGAAGCAATTAAAAATGATATCATAAAGGTGATCACGAAATATATGGAGATAGACAGCGAGGGGCTGGATATTCAGATTACGCAGACCGAGTCCGAAGGGGGGCATGGCAGCGTTCCGGTGCTCTGTGCGAACATTCCGGTAAAAGATATAAGAACGAGATCATAGAAATCAGGTGAGATATGTTCAAACAATATCAACTGCGCGATTTCCGGCTGCGGCTGGTTGTATTTGTCTATACAATTACAATCCTTGGAATTCTGGTCATTGGGAGCGCCAAGTCGGAATATCAGAGTCAGCAGGTCATCGGAATGGCGCTGGGAAGCGCTGCCATGCTGGTATTTGCACTGGTGGACTATCATCTGATGATGAATATGTACTGGCTGGTCTATGTATTTAATCTTGGGCTTCTGCTGGCTGTAAAATTTGCAGGGACGGAGGTAAACGGTGCAAAACGCTGGCTGGATATCGGCTTCCGGTTTCAGCCTTCTGAGCTTTCCAAGCTTCTTCTGATTCTGTTCTTTGCCAGATTTTTCACAAAGTACAGCGAGTCCATCAATCACTGGAAGACGCTTGTCTGCTCCGGTATCCTGATTCTGATTCCGCTTTATCTGGTCAAGGAACAGCCGGACCTGTCCACAACGATCACGATCGCTTTTGTTTTCTGCGTTCTGATCTTTATCGGCGGGCTCAGCTATAAAATTATTGGAACAGTACTTGCAATTTTGATACCATCTGCTATTATATTTATAAACCTGATTATGCAGGAAGGACAACAAATCCTGGACAATTATCAGTTCAGGAGGATTATGGCATGGCTGAATCCTGCGGAATACGCAGACGATGCGTACCAGCAGCAGAATTCGATTATTGCCATCGGATCGGGACAGCTGTATGGAAAAGGCCTGTATAATAATGATATATCATCTGTAAAAAACGGAAACTTTATTGTAGAACCACAGACGGATTTTATATTTGCCGTGACAGGAGAGGAGCTGGGATTTATCGGCTGTGCGGCAGTCATTATTCTGCTGGCCCTGATCGTGATGGAGTGCCTCTGGATTGGAAAGAATGCAAGAGAGCAGGAAGGTACGATCATCTGCTGCGGGTTTGGAGGGTTGATCGCTTTTCAGAGTCTTGTTAATATCTGTGTAGCCACAGGCCTGATGCCGAATACGGGTATTCCATTGCCATTTGTCAGTTATGGACTGACATCGCTTGTTATGCTGTATATGGGGATAGGTATTGTTTTAAATGTCGGGCTTCAACCTAAAAAATACTGACAAGGGGGTCAAACAATGAACATTGGATTGATTGCGCATGATGCAAAGAAAGTCCTGATGCAGAACTTCTGCATCGCATACAGAGGAATCCTCTGTAAAAATGAACTTTATGCAACAGGAACAACGGGCCGTCTGATTGAGGAAGTGGCGAATTTAAACGTTCATAAGTTTCTGGCGGGGCATCTTGGGGGAGAACAGCAGCTCGGTGCCCAGATCGAGCATAATCAGATTGACCTGGTTATCTTTCTTCGGGATCCGATTCAGCCGAAGCGGCATGAGCCGGATGTGAACAATGTGGTGCATCTGTGCGATGTACATAATATCCCGATTGCGACAAACCTTGCAACTGCCGAGCTGCTGATAAAATCACTTGACAGAGGAGATATGGAGTGGCGTGAGATGTATAAATAAAGGGCCTGGACGTATGGCAGGCCTTTTTCCGGCAGCGCTTGCGTGCTGTATGATTTTGAACGGATGCTCTCAGAATACGAAGATTGAGGATGCGTTTACTGCAGACCGGCCGGGTTTCGGCATCCAGGGGCAGAGCGAAGATGCGGATATATCCTGGTTTGCAAAAGATCTGTGCGTGGCGGATGAAGATGTGCAGCAGATCGAGGCAGAGGCTTCCGACGCGCTGGCAGCCTGTTTTTTTAATCTGGATACGAAGGAGATCCTGTATGCAAAAAATATTCATGCCAGGCTCTATCCTGCCAGTACAACCAAGATCATGACAGCGCTTGTTGCGCTGGAGCAGGGGGAAGGAGATCTGGATGCCCAGACTGCCGTGAGCCAGGAAGCCATCACGTTTCATGAGAGCGGAGTGGCTACGGTGAAGCTGAAAGAAGGCGATGTGCTGACGCTCCGCCAGCTTTTATACGGGCTTCTGACCGTGTCCGCAAATGATGCGGCAAATGTAATTGCGGAGATGACGGCGGGAAGCATGGACGAATTTGTTGCCCGGATGAATGAAAAAGCAGTGCAGATCGGAGCAACCAATACACATTTTGTCAATCCCAACGGGCTTCATGACGAGGAGCATTATACAACGGCATACGATCTGTATCTGATGTTCCAGGAAGCCATGAAATACGACACTTTTCTGGAAGTATTAAAAGTACCATCTTATGATGTGTCCTATATGGCGGCGGACGGGACGGAAGTAACGGCAACGTGGGCAAGTTCGAACCAGTTTACAAAGGGCGATGTAACGGTTCCGGACGGGGTGACTGCGGCAGGCGGAAAGACCGGCACCACATCAGCGGCGAAAAGCTGTCTGGTGCAGCTGTTTGAGGATGCACAGGGACAGCAGTATATTGCAATCATTCTGGGATGCAGCGACAGGAGTGTGCTGTACCAGGAGATGCAGAGCTTTTTATCTGATTTGAACAATTAGTTCTTGTATTCTGCCCTTCTGAATGGTATAATTAGAGAAACTCAGGAACCTAAGGAGGGCAAACTATGGTACAGTTAATAACAGGGGAAAAGGGCGAAGGCAAGACAAAGAAGATGCTGGACTGCGTACATGAAGCAATGAAGACAGCCACAGGCAATCTCGTATACCTGGATAAGTCGGCCCAGAACATTCATGAACTCGACAATAAGGTTCGCCTGATTAATGTATCGGAGTATCCGATTCAGAATACAGATCAGTTTCTCGGTTTTCTCTGTGGCATCTGTTCACAGGACTACGATCTTGAAGGGATGTATCTGGATGGATTTTTAAAGATTGCAAAGCTGGAAGGGCAGGATATTTCCGAAGCTCTTACACAGCTGAACAGGATCAGTGATCAGTTTAAAGTAAAGATGGTGCTCAGCGTTTCATTAAGCAGAGAGCAGTTACCGGAATTTGCCAGAGATCAGATGATCTGAAGATCAGATAAACGTACATAACAACGGATGCCCATATACGGACATCCGTTTTTCATATGTAGTGATATTTCAATGGATTCGGAGGAAATTGCTGATGGCACAGCGCCGCAGAAGGAGTAAGATTGTCAGCGTACGGGGAAAGCGCCCGATCAACATTGACATTGTGTTTTTTGGTGCAGTAGCAGTCTATATCTGTGTGATCTGTTATATGGCAATGAGCTCCGAACATATTGCAGGGTATGAAGTCAATACAGGAAGTCTGTCCGTAAATCATACCTATACAGGATTTGCGGTCCGTGAGGAAAGGGTCTGCACTGCAGATACCACCGGCTATGTGAGTTACTATGCAAGAGAAGGAGAACGGGTGTCCGGTTCCTCCCTGATCTATACCATTGATGAGAAAGGGGAGATCAATGCACAGATCCGTCAGAATGCCGAAGGCGTGGATCTGACAGATGAGAATTTTTCCACTCTCCGGGGCAGCATACGAAGCTATATCAGTGAATATGACAGTATGGAGTTTTCGAAGGTGTATGATTTTCAGACCTCTCTGGCGGGGTCTGTCATGGATCTGATGAACCAGAACATGCTGGACAGCCTGGAGGACACGGGAGAGGATTCGATGTTTTCGCGCGTTTATGCAGATGATATCGGTATCCTGGAATATTATACCGACGGCTATGAGGATGTGACCGTGGAGAGCATGACGGAGGAGATGCTGGATTCTTCCGGTTATGAGAAGCAGAATCTGAAAAAAGAGCTGGTTCAGGCGGGAGAACAGATCTACAAGCTGTCGCTTTCTGAAAAATGGAGCCTGGTGGTGCCGCTGACCGAAGAGGAAGCAGCCGGTTTTCAGGAAGAGGAACGAAAGTTCATGGAAGTGGAATTCGATCGGGACCACACGACTGCCTGGGCGGATTTTTCCATTATCCATGTGGGTTCGATTCCATGTGCAAGACTGGATTTTAATAATTCCATGGTTCGCTTTGCAGATCTTCGGTATATCGAAGTGGAATTTCAGGTGGAAGATGAAACCGGGCTGAAGATTCCGAATACGGCAATCGTGGAGAAGGATTTTTATCTGGTTCCTCAGAATTTCCTTGTGGAAAATGAAGGGGGACGGGGATTTATGAAAGAAGTCTATGATGAAAACGGACAGGCGAATGCAGTATTTGTGGACATGACGCTGTATTATGCGGATGAAGAAAATTATTACATTGATCCGAAGGAATCGGATTCGGTGACCGGTCAGATCAAGATTCCCATCGGTACTTTTCTGGTGGAACCGGATTCACAGGAGCGCTTTCAGGTCGGAACCAACCGCACACTGCAGGGCGTGTATAATATCAATAAAGGCTTTACGCAGTTCAGGCAGATCAGTATTCTGTATCAAAACGAGGAATTTGCACTGGTCGAAGAAGGAACGGGCTACGGGCTGACGGTTTACGACCGGATCGTGCTGAACGGAGAAGCGGTGGATGAGGATGAAGTAATCTATAAATAAGGAGAGAAGTAAGATGATTGCAGAAAATTATCGGGATGTGAAAGAAAGAATACAAAGAGCATGTGAAAAAAGCGGACGAAATCCCTCGGATGTGACATTGATTGCAGTGAGCAAGACAAAACCGGTTGAGATGATCCGGGAGGCGATGGAAGCGGGGGCGGCATTCTTTGGAGAAAATAAAGTACAGGAACTGTGCGAAAAATACGAGGTGCTTCCAAAGGATCTGCACTGGCATATGATCGGACACCTGCAGCGGAATAAAGTAAAATATGTTGTGGACAGGGCGGAGCTGATTCATTCGGTGGATTCCCTTCGGCTGGCGGAGGAGATCAGCAGGGAAGCAGTGAAAAAAGAGGTACAGGCAAATATTCTGATTGAAGTCAATGTGGCGGAAGAAGAGAGCAAATTTGGAGTCCGCACGGAGGATACGGAAGAGCTGATCCGAAAAACGGCGCTTTTGCCGAACGTATGTATCAGAGGACTTATGACAATTGCTCCATATGTGGAGGATCCCGAAGAAAATCGGCCGGTATTTCGTACTTTGGGGAAATTGGCTGTTGACATCAAAAAGAAAAACATTGATAATGTATCTATGGATGTACTTTCCATGGGTATGACAGGAGACTATGAAGTGGCTGTTGAGGAAGGCGCAACCATGGTGCGTGTCGGAACCGGAATCTTTGGAGAACGCAGCTATGCTTTGTAAAGGAGAGTGAATATGGGCTTTTTGGATAAAATCATGGATACGATGCATCTTGGCGGTGATTATGACGATGATTATGATGACTACGATGACGATGATTATGAAGAGGACAGACCGAAGAAAGGGATTTTTAAGAAGAAGGAAAAAGAATTTGACTATGACATGGAGGATGATGTAGTTACAGAGTCAGGTAAGGTAAGACCGATCAAGCAGCAGTCCAGGATTACGCCCATGCGTTCCAGAAAGACCAGAAATGGCATGGAGGTATGTGTGTTCAAGCCGACCCTGTTTGATGAGGCGCGGGAGATTACGGATACACTGCTCAGCAACTGTACCGTTGTCATCAATTTTGAGGGACTGGATGTGGAAGTGGCACAGCGGATCATAGACTTTACCTCAGGCTCCTGTTATGCCATTGGGGGAAATCTTCAGAAGGTTTCCAGTTACATATTTATTGTAACGCCGAAGAGCGTGGATATCTCCGGCGATTTTCAGGACATTCTTTCAGGGGCGTTTGATATCCCTACCGTATAGAAACATAAGGGCTGTTACAAAGGAGTGGCTCCCGTTGTCTGACGATTTGCGCAAGGCTGGTCTTGAGGACATCAGGAGCTGTATTTTTCTGTCTGTTTTGCATCCGTCCGGATGCCTCCATGGGCTGATATTCCTTCCGGACCCCGCTTGCGCTTAATGAAGGAACATCAACCCATAGCCGGCGGAAACAGGCGGATGACCAGGCAGTAATTATATGATTTTCGTAATAAAAAAGTGGAGGAACTATGGAGAAAAAGACCAGAAACATAGAGGTGAAAAGAGACGGCAGGGTCTGTTACCGCATCTGGCTGGAGCCGGATTTTGGAAATCTGCCGGCGGCGCTGAAAGAGCTGGGGACGGAGAAGAAAAAACTGTGTATTGTGACGGACACGACGGTGGCAGAACGGTATGCAGGACAGCTGCAGGAGGTTTTGCAGCAGTGCTGTAACAGCGTCTCTCTGTTTGTATTTCCTGCGGGAGAGGAGCATAAAACACTGGATACGGTCAAAAAGCTGTATGAGCATCTGATCCTTGAGCAATATGACCGGAAAGATATGCTGGTTGCGCTGGGGGGCGGCGTGGTCGGAGACCTGACCGGCTTTACTGCGGCCACTTATCTGCGGGGCATTGATTTTATTCAGGTGCCGACGACGCTTCTGTCTCAGGTGGATTCCAGCATCGGCGGCAAGACCGGGGTGGATTTTGACGCTTACAAAAATATGGTGGGCGCCTTTCATATGCCCAGACTGGTCTATATGAATCTTGGCGTGCTGAAAAGCCTTCCGAAGCGGCAGTTTTCCTCGGGCATGGCAGAGATCATAAAGCATGGACTGATTCAGGACGGCGAATACTATGACTGGCTGGGCAGAAACTGTGAAAAAATCATGAAAGGAGAGTACGAAGCGCTCCTTCACATGGTGGGAGAGAGTTGCCGGATCAAGCAGCATGTGGTAGAGGAAGATCCAACAGAGCAGGGGATCCGCGCCTGGCTGAATTTCGGGCATACCGCAGGCCATGCGATCGAAAAGCTGAAGGATTTCAGCCTGAGCCATGGAGAATGTGTGGCAATTGGCTGTGCAGCTGCAGCATGGCTTTCATGGAAAAGGGGAAAGATAACCGAAGAGGCATGCAGGAAGGCAGAGCAGCTTTTGAAGGCTTATGGACTGCCGACTCGTGCAGCGGGCCTTGTGCCGGAGGATATCCTGAAGACAACAAAGCTTGACAAAAAGATGGAAGCGGGAAAGATTAAGTTCATACTGCTCCGTCAGATCGGTGAGGCATATGTGGCAAAGGATGTATCGGATGAGGAACTGCTGCAGGCTATCCGGTATGTCTGTGGTGAAAGTTTTTCGGATGAGGAGAAGACAGAATGAATAAATATTTATGCCGTCCGTGGGTGATTGCCATGATGACGCTTCTGCTGATTTTTTTTGACCAGGCGACCAAAGGACTGGCAGTACGGTTTCTGAAAGGGCAGGAGCCTTTTGTAATATGGGACGGAGTGTTCGAGCTTCGATATCTGGAGAACAGAGGAGCGGCCTTCGGCATGCTTCAGGGGCATCAGGCATTTTTTCTGTTTACCGGACTTCTGGTATTTGCGGCGGCCCTGTATTTTTTCCGCCATGTATCTGCGGACCGGAAATTTTTTCCGATTCGGATGATTGCGGTATTTATTCTGGCGGGTGCCCTGGGAAACATGGCTGACCGCCTGAGGCTGTCTTATGTAGTGGATTTTTTTTACTTTCGTCTGATTGATTTTCCGATCTTTAATGTGGCGGACATCTATGTCAGTGTGGGAACAGCAATTCTGGCAGTACTGATTCTGTTTTACTACAAGGAGGAAGAACTGAATCGTCTGCTGGACGGGCGGAAGAAAGGAGCAGTATGAATCTGGTACAACTGGAAGCGGATGAAGCGTTTCTGAATGAAAGACTGGATAAATATCTGGGGGCTGTTCTTCCTGGGCAGTCCCGTTCTTATGTGCAGAAGCTGATCAAAGAGGGCGGTGTGCGGGTCAACGGAAAGGCAGAGAAGGCAAGCTACCGGCTCGGGGCAGAAGATCGGATCCAGGTGGATATTCCCAGGCCGGAGGAGCCGGAGATTCTGGCGGAGGAGATTCCGCTGGATATTCTGTACGAGGACGAGGATCTTCTCATGGTCAACAAACCGAAAGGAATGGTGGTACATCCGGCGGCGGGACACTGGACCGGGACGCTTGTAAACGCGGTGATGTATCATTGCAGAGGACAGCTTTCAGGCATCAACGGGGTGATGCGTCCGGGGATCGTTCACCGGATTGACAGGGATACAACAGGCGTGCTTGTCATCTGCAAAAATGACCACGCTCACAACCATGTGGCAGAGCAGCTGAAGGAGCATTCGATTACGCGCAAATATACGGCCATTGTAACCGGAGTTCTGAAAGCGGATACGGGAACCATAGACACAGTCATCGGGCGTCATCCCACAGAGCGCAAAAAGATGGCAGCAGGGGTGAAGAACGGAAAGCGTGCGGTGACCCATTACCGGGTGCTTCAGCGCTTTGAGCGCCATACGTTGATTGAATGTCAGCTGGAAACCGGACGCACCCACCAGATTCGTGTGCATATGGCTTCGATCGGGCATCCGATTCTGGGCGATACGGTATATGGTTCTTCCAGAAATCCCTTTCATCTGGAAGGGCAGGCGCTGCATGCACAGGTGCTGGGGCTGATCCATCCGGTCAGCGGAGACTATGTGGAGGCGGAAGCGCCGCTGCCGGAATACTTTCAGCTGTTGCTTAAAAAACTGTAGCGAAAAACCCTTGAAATCTTGCAGGTAATGTACTATAATGGTTAGTAATCTTTTAGAAAGTTAATAAATATTTCATTTTTGAATATTTTTTTTAATATATTCAGCAGGAGTCTGGTGCCGTTGATGCGAAACAGAGGACAGGGAGAACGGATGCAGTATACAAGGGAGACGGCGATTGCGCGCCTGATGGAAAGCTATAAGGCATATTATGATATTCATATGTTCAGCGACGGGCAGATTCCAGTCAAAGCACGCTGCGATTTTTTTGAACATTCACAGAAGTACGTCCTGTCTAAAAAGGCGGAGCTCTGGTCTGCGGACTGCGAGGAATTTTTATATCTGCTGGATATCCCACATCTGACGCTTGCGCAGTATGAGAAATGGCGGGACTACATATACGAGGACGGAATGGGACGGATGCAGATCGGTCCTGGACATATGTATTCCTTCATCACGCCGGTGTTTATCTGTGACATCTGTGATGAGGATGCAAGAAAGGCATTGAAGAAATGCCGCATTTATAAAAGTTTTCATTTTTCGCTGCATGGCTGGATGGATTTCCACGTGGCAGTGGTGGAGCTGTCAGAAGGCAGGGTCGATGCGAACCGCAGCGGCCACGATACAGCGAAAATTTTGAAAAAAGTACTTTATTCGCAAACCAACAAAAACAGAAGGGAGAGTCAGTTATGAATTCATTAGTACTTTTGATCGTCTGCATTGCTGTACTGGCTGTCGGCTACATATTTTATGGCGGCTGGCTGTGCAGGCAGTGGGGCGTAGGCGAAAGCAAAGAGGAGACACCGGCACACAGTATGGAGGATGGTGTTGACTATGTACCTGCAAAGGCGCCGGTCCTTATGGGACACCATTTTTCATCGATTGCAGGAGCTGGTCCGATCACCGGTCCCATCGGCGCTGCCATGTTTGGATGGCTGCCGGTTACCCTGTGGATCCTGGTGGGAGGTATTTTCTTTGGCGGCGTTCATGATTTTGGTGCACTGTTTGCGTCTCTTCGCCATAAGGGACAGTCCATTGGAGAGGTTATATCTGCAAACATGAGCCGCCGCGCGAAGAGACTGTTTATCATTTTCTCTTATCTGACCCTGATTCTGGTGGTTGCAGCATTTGCATCCATCGTGGCCTCCACCTTTGGCGCGGTATACGACGAATCCGGCGTTCTTGACATGGCAAAATCCGCTACTCCGGCATCTGTTGCAATGATCTCGGTTCTGTTTATTGCAATTGCGATCGTATTCGGCTTCCTGGTATACAGGAGGAATGCTCCCATGAACGTGGCTTCCGTGATCGGCGTGCTGGCGATCATCCTGATTATGGCAGTCGGCATGAACTGGCATCCGATCTATCTGTCCACCAGTACATGGATGTGGATTGTGGGAATCTATATTGCGATTGCATCCGTAACACCGGTATGGATCCTGCTCCAGCCCCGTGATTACTTAAGCTCTTTTCTGCTGTATGCCATGCTGGCAGTTGCTGCGTTCGGCGTGATCTTTGCACATCCGACCTTTGACAGTACCTTCCCGGCATTCTCCGGTTTTGCAGTAGACAATGGAAACGGCATTCAGTATCTGTTTCCGGTGCTGTTCACGACGGTTGCCTGCGGCGCGATTTCCGGTTTCCATTCTCTGGTGTCCTCCGGTACGACTTCCAAACAGCTGGACAGAGAGACCGATGCAAAACCAATCGCTTACGGCGGCATGCTTCTGGAGTGCGTGCTGGCAGTACTGACTCTGTGTGCAATCGGTTATGCCTACAAATGGAATGCGGCAAATCCGGACAATGCGCTGACTGGTGCGACGGCGATCTTTGGCGGCGGCATAGCTCATATGATCGACGATGTGATTCCGGGAAGCTATCATATCCTGAATTCTCTGCTGGTACTGACTTATTCTGCATTCTGCCTGACTTCTCTGGATACGGCAACCCGTCTGGCACGTTTTATGTTCCAGGAATTCTGGCTGGAGCCTGGACAGACGGTGAAGGATATTGACAGCGGATGGAAGAAGCTGATGGTGAATCCGTATTTTGCCACTGCGCTGACAGTGGTTCTTGGTATCCTGCTCGGTATGACCGGATACGGCAAGATCTGGGGCCTGTTCGGAGCAGCAAACCAGCTTCTGGCAGGTATCGGCCTGCTTGCAGTCGCTGCATGGCTGGGCAATATCGGAAGAAATAACAGGATGTTCCTGGCTCCCATGGCGTTCATGATTGTGGTGACGATCTGCTCGCTTGCCCTGACGGTTAAGAATCAGCTTGGCATGATTCGTGCAGGCGGAGCCGACTGGGGTCCTTATGCACAGGTAGTCCTTGGGCTTCTTCTGATTGTGCTGGCAGTAGTCCTTGTAATTGAAGGTATTCAGACACTTGCCGGGAAAAATACGAAGAGCGCATCATAAATTGAAAAATCTGGTTGAAACCTGAGATGAGATATGCTAAAATATAGCTGTTTGTATATCCGGCATTAAAAATTGTCGGAAAAGCATAAGAAACGGCATATGGACCAGTCTTCTGTGAGAACAGGAATTCCGTGCTGTTTATATAACGCATAGGAGGTGTGAACATGGCGATTTTAAGAACGATTCTTACCATAGTCTTTGTACTGGTTTGTGTGGTATCCGTTATATTAGTATTACTTCAGGAAGGCAAGTCCGCAGGGCTTGGTGCGATCGCAGGAGCGGCAGAGAGTTATTGGGGCAAGAATAAGGGACGTTCCATGGAAGGGAATCTCGTGAAAGGTACGATTGCTCTTGCTGTTGCGTTTTTTGTACTTGCAATCATATTGAATCTGAACTTTTAAACGGATGATATTCAGGGCACTCTTTCCGAAGGGTGCCCTTTTATGTACAGGTCACCGGTCGCGGGCTGATGACCTGTGCGCACATCAGTGCGCTTCCTTGCGATACAGGTCATCGGTCGCGGGCTGATGACCTGTGCGCACACCGGGCTGACAAACGGTATGGAGGGACAGAATGGGGAAAGAAGACAGGCTCTTAACAGGTATTTTTACGGGTCACGTGAAAGGATTCGGTTTTGTAACAGCAGAAGGAATGGAGGAAGACCTCTACATCCGTGCGGAGAATGTGAACGGCGCCATGCATCAGGATGAGGTTCAGGTCCTTCTGAAAGCCGCACAGGAAGGAAAGCGAAGAGAAGGCATTGTGAAAAAGGTGCTGACAAGAGGTACCATGCAGCTGGTCGGCACCTATCAGGAGAGCAAACATTTTGGATTTGTGATCCCGGATAACGGGAGGTATACAAGAGATATCTTTATTCCCAAAGAGCATTCAAAAGGCGCTGTGAACGGACAGAAGGTGGTGGTGGCGCTGACGGATTACGGTACGGAAGAGAAGAGTCCGGAAGGCAGGGTACTGGAGATTCTGGGACATGTGAGTGATCCGGGAACCGATGTGCTGTCTGTTGTGAAAGAGTATGAGCTGCCGGTGGAATTTCCCGAAAAGGTTATGAATCAGGCAGAGCGGACGCCGGAGCAGATCCGTGAAGCGGACATGCAGGGGCGGATGGATCTTCGGAAGGTTCCGATGGTGACAATTGACGGAGAGGATGCGAAAGACCTGGATGATGCGGTGTCCCTGCATATGGAGAACGGGCATTATGTGCTGGGCGTACACATTGCAGATGTGGCGAATTATGTGCAGGAGAGAAGCGCCATGGACCGGGAGGCGCTGAAACGGGGAACCAGCGTCTATCCGGTGGACCGGGTGATTCCCATGCTGCCGGAAAAGCTGTCCAACGGGATCTGTTCTCTGAATGCAGGCGTGGACCGTCTGACGCTGAGCTGCATCATGACCATTGATAAAAAAGGGAATGTCATAGACCATGTGATCGCCGAGACTGTGATCCGCGTGGATCAGAGAATGACCTATACCAGTGTGAAGAAGATTCTGGAAAAAGATGAGGAAGAGACGGCGCGTTACAGGGAGCTGGTCCCCATGTTTCTGCGGATGGGGGAGCTGGCGCAGCTTCTCAGGGAAAAAAGAGGGAAAAGAGGCTCCATTGACTTTGATTTTCCGGAGACGAAAGTGAAGCTGGATGAAGAAGGCTGCCCGGTGGAGATCATGCCCTGCGAGCGGAATGCGGCGACCAGGATCATCGAAGACTTCATGCTGATCGCCAACGAGACGGTGGCAGAGGACTGCTTCTGGCAGCAGCTTCCGTTTTTGTACCGGACCCATGAAAAACCCGATCCGGACCGTATGAGAAAGCTGGTTACGTTCCTGCACAATTTTGGCTACACGCTTCGGCTGAAAGACAATGAGGTGCATCCAAAGGAGATTCAGAAGCTTCTCGCAAAGCTGGAGGGGACTGCGCAGGAAGCACTGATTGACCGGCTGACCCTGCGTTCCATGAAGCAGGCAAAATACACAACAGAGTGTACCGGGCATTTTGGGCTGGCGGCGAAGTATTACTGTCATTTTACATCTCCGATCCGAAGATATCCGGATCTGCAGATTCACCGGATCATCAAGGATACGCTCCGGGGCAGGATGAAAGAAGAGAAGCTGCAGCACTACCAGATGATACTGGATGAGGTTGCAAAACAGTCCAGTGAACGGGAGCGCAGGGCGGCGGAGGTGGAACGGGAGACCATCCGGCTGAAAAAGGCAGAGTACATGAGCCGCCATCTGTACGAAGAATTCGACGGGGTCATATCCGGGATGACCGCATGGGGCATCTACGTGGAACTGCCCAATACGGTGGAGGGGCTGGTACGGGCTTCCTCTTTACAGGGCGATTATTTTGAGTATAATGAAAGTACGTACGAGATGGTCGGCGCCCATACCGGGAAGACATGGAAGCTGGGGCAGTCTGTCAGGATCCGCGTGGCGGGAGCGGACACGAAAGCGCGAACCATAGATTTTGAAATGGCAGAATCACAGGAAGAGTGAGGAAGATATGGCAAAGGAAACTATTAAACTGATCGCAAATAATAAAAAAGCATACCATGATTATTTTATTGAAGACACATATGAGGCGGGCATTTCTCTCCACGGAACGGAGGTGAAGTCCCTGCGCATGGGAAAATGCAGCGTGAAAGAAGCATTTATCCGTATGGAAAGAGGAGAGGTTTTTGTATATGGCATGCATATCAGCCCCTATGAGAAGGGAAATATTTTCAACCGGGATCCTCTGCGGGTAAAGAAGCTTCTGATGCACCGGGCGGAGATCAGTAAGATTACAGGAAAAATTGCCGAGAAAGGCTATACGCTGGTCCCGTTGAAGGTATATTTTAAGGGAAGCCTGGTCAAAGTGGAAGTTGGTCTGGCACGGGGCAAGAAGCTCTATGACAAGCGGGCGGATATTGCGAAAAAGGATATGCGCAGGGAAGCGGAGAAGGATTTTAAAATCCGGAACCTGTATTGAGTGAGAAGGTCTTTAATTGGACTTGACAATTGGCAGTGTTGCGTATAAGATAAAGATGCAGGCAATTTCATACAGCGCTTGTTTTACATGTCTCAGGGCTTGTAAAGGTTTCGACGGGGGTTTTGAAATTGTGGCAGCCATCCGAAGGCACCGCGCAAGGTGCAACCATAAATATAAACGCTGAAGATAATTTAGCAATCGCTGCCTGAGGCAGCTGTCTGACGCAGGGCACCTGCACCCTGTGACCCAGGCATCGATCATGCAGGAAACGACGTATGCTAAGCTTTGCGCATGCGGGCGTATCATGAAGCTACTGAAGCTGTAAGCCTGTCGTCTGGCGTGCAGTGGAGGGAATGACAAAGAAACGACTGTGATGGGAGACACCGCAATGGATGGGCTTTCGGACAGGGGTTCGATTCCCCTCAGGTCCAGTACCTGTGGCAGGGTATTGCAGAACAGACGGATTCCCTACCATATGCCGGCAGGAGACGATTGGAGAGAGATCGGCTTGCTGCCGGTATTTTGTTGCAAAAGGAGAGGAAAACTATGGATTTAAAAGAATTTTACACAAGCATTAACGGTGACTATGAGGGAGTGGTTTCCCGTCTTCGCAGTGAGAAGATGGTCCGGAAATTTGTACTGAAATTTCTGAATGATTCCAGTTATGATAATCTTGTAAAAAGTCTGGAAGAGAACAATTATGAGGAAGCTTTCCGGGCTTCTCATACGATTAAAGGTATCTGCCAGAATCTTGGATTTACCGTTCTCGGGGATTCCAGCAGCACGCTGACAGATGCACTGCGCAATGGGTGGAGCGAAGGTGCAGAGGAGCTTGTCAAAAAGGTGAAGGAGGACTATCGTCAGACTGCAGAGGCGGTTAAAGCGCTGGAGGCAGAAGGCTGAGACAGACGGGGCCTGATGTCTGAGGGGGCAGCAGCTTCCGGAGGTGATACGAAGTGAAAAAAGATACCATGCGTTTTTTTAGGTTCAGTGTAATACTGGTACCGGTTTTCTGCGTGCTTGTTTTTGGCTTTCTTGCGGTTGTTATGAATAAAAGAAGTTCGGAGACGATCAGTGAGATCGGCACGAATTACATGGCGGGAATGAGTCAGGAGATCTCCATGCATTTTGAGACTACCATGGAGCTGCGGCTTTCTCAGGTGGAGGCGCTGATAAAGACGAATCTGCCGGGGAATGCGCAGGGGCAGATCCTGAGGGATTCCCTTACCTACAGTGCGCAGGTGAGAGGGTTTGCATATCTGGCTCTGTATTCCGCAGAAGGCAGCTTTGACATGATCTATGGAGATTCTGTGGAGCTGATGGATCCAAAGCCTTTTCTGGAGTCTCTAAGCCGCGGCGAGAAGAAAATTGCAGTTGGGACAGACGCCGGCAATGAACGGGTGATTCTGCTGGGAATTCCTGCGGATTATGCAACGGAACATGGGGAACCGTACATTGCGCTGGTAGCGGGGCTTCCGGTCAGTGATGTTGAAAATGAGCTTTTCCTGAGTGAGGATGATTCGATTGTATATTCTCATATTATCCGCCGGGACGGAAGCTTTGTGATCCGCAGCGGCGACGCATACAGGGGAAATTATTTTGAACGGATCAAATCGGATTTTGAGGAGCTGGACGGAAAGAATGCCGACATGTATCTGGAAGCTCTGAAAACGGCGATTGAGAAAGAGGAGGATTATTCTGATATTTTCCTCATCGGACATGAGAGACGCCACCTGTACTGTACGCCTCTGCCGTTCTCGGAGTGGTATCTGGTGACAGTAATGCCTTACAATTCCCTTGATGAATCCGTGAAGAGACTGAATATGCAGTGGAGCTGTATGGCAATCGGAAGCTGTGTGGTGATCCTGCTGATTCTGTCCCTGATCTTCTGGCGGTATTTCCAGCTGACGAAAAAACAGCTGAACGATCTGGAGGAAGCCCGTCTGGAGGCGATCTATGCCAATGAGGCGAAGAGTGAGTTTCTCTCCAATATGAGCCATGACATCCGGACTCCGATGAATGCAATTGTAGGAATGACTGCGATTGCCACTGCGAATATGGATGATCAGAAGCAGGTACAGAACTGTTTAAGAAAGATTACACTGTCCAGCAGACATTTGCTGGGGCTGATCAATGATGTGCTGGATATGTCCAAGATCGAAAGCGGGAAGATGACCCTGAATATGGATCAGGTTTCTCTGCGGGAGGTCATGGAGAGCATTGTAAGCATTGCCCAGCCTCAGATCAGGGCGAAAAACCAGAGATTTGATGTATCGATTCATGATATTTTTGCGGAAAACGTGTATTGCGACAGTGTACGTCTGAATCAGGTAATCATAAATTTCCTGTCCAATGCGATCAAATTCACACCGGAAAAGGGGACAATCCAGGTATCCATGTGGGAAGAGCAGTCTTTGAAGGGCAGCGCTTATGTCCGCATCCATCTGACGGTGAAGGACAATGGAATCGGCATGTCTCCGGAGTTTAAGGAGAAGATCTTTGACTCCTTTGCCCGTGAGGACCGCGCCCGGGTGCATAAGACCCAGGGGACCGGGCTTGGCATGGCGATCACCAAATATATTGTAGATGCCATGGGCGGTGTGATCGAAGTCAACAGCGAGCAGGGAAAGGGAAGTGAGTTCCATGTGATTCTGGATTTTGAACAGGCGGATATACAGGAAGTCGACATGGTTCTTCCGGACTGGAACATGCTGGTGGTGGATGACGACGAGCAGCTCTGTCTGAGCACGGCCGACGCCCTGGAGTCCATCGGTGTCAGGGCAGAGTGGACGCTGGATGGGGAGAGTGCTGTTCAGATGGTGAAAAAGCGCCATGAAGAGCACAATGATTATCAGGTGGTTCTTCTGGACTGGAAGCTTCCGGGGATGGACGGAATCCGGACTGCGAAGGAAATACGGACCTATCTGGGAGAGGAGGTTCCGATTCTCCTGATCTCTGCCTATGACTGGAGTGAGATCGAGGGAGAGGCGCAGGAAGCCGGGGTGAACGGTTTTATCTGCAAGCCATTGTTTAAATCCACGCTGTTCTACTGTCTGCGTCAGTATGCCGGACAGGAAGCAGAGCTTATGGAATCTTCAGAGGAAAAAACGGATCTTTCAGGAAAGCGGATTCTCATTGCGGAAGACAATGACCTGAACTGGGAGATTGCGGAAGAACTGTTCAGCGAGGAAGGGTTGCTGCTGGAACGTGCGGAGAACGGACAGATCTGTGTGGATATGTACCAGAAGTCAGGAGAAGGATATTATGATGGAATTCTTATGGATATCCGTATGCCGGTGATGACCGGTTATGAAGCGGCCTGGACGATCCGGGAGCTGGAGCAGGAGAACTCTCATATCCCGATCATTGCCATGACGGCCGATGCATTTTCAGAGGACGTGAAGCGATGTCTGGACTGCGGTATGGATGCGCATGTGTCAAAGCCGGTTGATGTTCAGGAAGTGATGCGTCTGCTGGAGAAATTTATAGGACAGAAGAAGGATACCGGGGAATGATCATACAGGGGTGCTGCATTTTGCAGCACCCCTGTTAATGAAATTACATGATTTTGATATCTATGGAAATAGATGGAGAGCCGGCGGAGATTCCGGTACAGGAACTTTGAGCATATGCAGCCTGTGCTTTTGCACGGCGGACTTTCCGGGCTTCCGGAGTAACTTCTGCTTCCATGCGCGTCTTTTCCTGACCGGCGACCGCTCTTTTGGCGGCTTTCAGTTCCGTCTCGGTGGGGGCAGATTCTTCCGGAGCTCTGGATTCGGTTTTTGCTTCTTCCACAGCTTCTTTGTTGGTGGAATCTGCGGTTTCCTCTGCGGAATCATCGGTTCGGTCTTCGATTCCCATCTCGGCTTTTTCGGCCTTTTCCAGTTCTTCCTCTGCTTTGCGCTTTTCTGCTTCCGTCGGCAGGGACTGATAGTCTTTGCTCTGCATATAGGCCCGGTCCGTATCCGACATGGCATTGAATTTATGAAGCTCCTGCATGATCAGTGCCAGCTTCTGGCCTTTGGGGATGCTGGGATTGGATTCCACATTTTTGACTGTTGCAAGAGAAGAGGCTGCCTGGCTGAACTTGACGCGCTGAACCTCCTCTTTGGTTCTGCACTGTTTGAGCCGCCGTTCATAGGCTTCCCGCTCCATCTCGATGGTTCGGGCCTTCTGGTAGGTCTGCGGGTCGTTTTCCTTCAGGTATTCCATCTCTGTGGAACTCAGACGCTTGCCGGCCATCATCTTGGTGGAGATCTGCTGTCTCATACTGGCGGATTCGTCCGGCTTCATGGATTCTAAGAGACGGGACTGGGGATCCTGAAGTTCCTGATCTTTCTGACTTTCTTTTGTGCCGGAATATCCCTTGGTGAGATAGTCTCCGGAACTTTTCCGCTGCTGCCATTTCATCTGCAGCTTCATGGTCTGTGTACAGGTATTCATGGAACACATCATTGCGATATTCAAAAGGGTCACCTCCTTCCAGAGTACTGTTCGGTACTGTGCGCTGCCTGTTTCTGGAAATATCTATATGTATCATATATCGGCAGTTTTTGCATAAAAATTTATGGTGAATTTAGATTATCTCTTTAGAAGTTCTTATATGTCGGTATAG
>ERZ778516.256-NODE-256-length-46180-cov-16.439762_pt1 | contig 46180 bp, 42 predicted proteins | sample MGYA00510342_ERZ778516 | MGnify/ENA primary metagenome ERZ778516 (study PRJEB29527, sample SAMN07138961) | mouse gut metagenome | material: feces | host: mouse | place: China:Nanjing | collected 2016-01-25 ...
CAGGGATTGCAGATGCCGCAGCGTGAGCCATTCCAGATTGACATCGCTTTTGCGGTGGATGAGTTTGATTTCTTTCGCTAAGCACCGTAGGAGGATGGAAAGATGGATATCCAGAAAAGTTTGACCGGCTGCTCTGCGGTGGTATCTGGTGTATTGTTCAGCTGGACTATGAAGTGGAAGGCGGCAACAATTTTGGCATTGAGGATATTGACGGAAATCCGCTTCGTTCCAAACAGAAAAAGCAGAAAGATATTTCTCCAATCAGTATCCGTAAGCTGACACCGATCCAGATGCCGCACGTTGATATTGATGAATTGAAGCAGGGACGAAAGGCATTTACCAAAGATGAATGGCTTGATATTACCGATGATTACGGCTTTATCAGCGATTATCAGGACTTGCAGGGTATCGGAATGACAGACAAGCTGGCACTTCCTACACTGAAATTAGGAGGGCATGAATGGCTATTGAGAAGGTAATCATTCAGAATTTTAAAAAATATAAAGAACCATTTGAAATTTGTTTAACAGTGAGGTTGTGCAGGAATATCTTGAATCAATAGAATCTGGTCATCCGACTCCTCCACCTCAAATAATGATTGAGATATATTTTAAGAGAGGTTCTCGTTTAGCAGAGATGAGAAAATGCTGAGATTCATCCCAGTGAAATCGGTACTGATTGATTCATCAAATTATAGATACCAAAACGGATCAGATGTTATTAACAAAAAATAAGTGATGCTTCAACAGTGATGAGTGGAAAAATAATATTAAGCGCTGACCAAGGAGTTCAAAATTCATGGAAGCCAAGTCTGGTTACTCAGGTCGATGGAATACCGTTTGCACATGCTGGAACAGGAACTCAATGTGTGATAAAGACGCAGCTGGCTTTGAGTCCTAAACAGGCAGAAAAAGCAAACATTATTTTGGTTGAGGAGCCAGAAAGTCACCTGTCATTTTCAAGGTTGAGCGAATTGATGGTGGTTATTCAAAAAGTTGCGTCAGGCAAACAAATTATTGCATCTACGCATAGTAGTTTTGTGGAGAATAAGCTTGGGTTAGAAAATCTGCTTTTACTTTCAGAGAGTAATTGCTGTTCGATGAAAGATTTGAAGAAAGATACTTTTGAATTTTTCAAAAAAGTAGCAGGATATGATACTTTAAGGATAATTCTATGTAAAAAGGCGATTTTAGTGGAAGGCGATTCGGATGAAGTGGTTGTTCAAAGAGCATATATGGATACACATAATGGCAGACTTCCAATCCAGGATTGCATTGATGTAATGACTGCAGGCGGTGTTACGTTTAAACGTTATTTGGAAATTGCACAGGTTCTAAAGAAATAAACTGCTGTTGTTACGGATAATGATGGTGATATTGAGGCTGTAAAAACGAAATATAAAGAATACGAAGGTCTTTCTTATATCCACATTTTTGTTGATGAAACAGCAGATACCAGTAATCTAAAACTGTCTGACAAAGATTTTAATTACAAAACTTTAGAGCGTGTCTGAAAATTGCTTTCTGACAGATGTATTCTACAATTTGTGGGAGATTTTTGCCAAATGAAGGAGGCGTAGCGGGCTACGTTGACTGAATTTGGCAGAAATATGCCGCAAATTAGGGGATGCAGATGGCGGGAATGAATTTTCAGACACGCTCTAGAGCCGGAGTAATAAATGAAGATGCGATAAAGGGTTATGTTGGATCATTAAGAAAGATAGCTTTGCTATATTGGAATATTGAATTGACAGAAGATTATGAAAAGGATAAAGATAAGTATTCTGCAATTTTAAAAATTGTATCGTCCAGGTTTTTGTATTCAACTAGCGGGGTGCTAAACTTATACAAATTATTTATTGAGGAAATTATTGATAGATATGCAAATGATGAGGCTTACATAAGTTTACTGATTCCTTCGTCAATAATGTCTGATAAAACTTGCCTAAAATTAAGAACACATATGTTGATGGATGCAAAAATAAAAATTGTTAATCCTTTCATTTGAGGATATTTAATAATTGTTATAAACTATCATAAAAAATGCCGTCAACCCTTGAAAACTCTAAATTTAAGCAAGTCAACTTTATTTTATTCATTACATCATTTTATATCGTTTCCCTCATGATTACAAGTGCTGATAAGGGCAAAAATGAGGGAAAGGGAAAACTATAATATCAAATAATAAATAATGAAAAGGTAATCGCTCTGAAAGATATGCTTAAATTTTAGAATGCTAGGAGTTGATGATATGAATTTTATTTCTGCAAGGTACAATATGTACCATAATGGCATTGATATTACTATCTTTGATGGCTACATATTACGAATTGACTGTAATAAGGCTGAAACAGGATTGAAAACTACACCATAGACAGACCATGTGCTAAATGCGCTGGCGATAGACAATCCACTCGAATACGCAAGATCAAAAAAAACAGGAAGTTGTATCAGATTATCACAATTTTGAAACTACAAGCAATATTCTCTATTCTGCTTATTGGAGCAAATAATAAATGACTGTCATCAAGTAATGAAGGGAAATATCCTTCTTCTGCTTCATAAACATCAACAGTATTATTTCCTAACACTAACATAACATTTTTTGCAAAATGTTGAACATCACCCGAAACCACACAGTGAACAGCTTTTACTCCGCCCATGATTTGCGTTTTTTCAATTAAATTAATATTAGTTTCAACTTGATATATTATTTTTCGTGACAATAAAATTCCTTCAAAACTGTAAACAAGATAGTCCACATGATTTTCATGGAAAGTAATAAATTCCATTTTTGTATCTGAATATGACAGTAAAAAGACACTGTTCATATCTGCAATTGCTTCACTTTTCCAATCAGAAAGAATATTACCGTTCTCGTCGATTTCCGAAACATGTATCGTACAAAGATAGTTGCTCCATTTTCCGCAAGTAACAAAACATTTATCTCTGGTAACTGTCGGATATCCATTCCATATATTTTCAAGAATATACTGTTTTCTTGTTTTATATAATCCGTTATTATCAAACTGATAAACAAACAATTTATCATATTTTTTATGGTTGAATAAATCAATTTGATAGGAGCAACATTGATTATTTAGGCAGAATATCGCATCCATTCCAAGATCTTTGCGTACTATCTCTTTAGTAATGCGAAAACGATTTTGCAATGGAAGAACAATTTCACCCTCACGCTCTGTGCTGGTTGAACTAAGGCTCACCCAAGCCGTATTATCCTGTGCTGTCAAAAACTGGGGATTTACACCTTTATCTTCAGTAAGTGCATTAAGTAGCTCAAAATTATTATCCAAAAATAAATAGTCGATGTGATACCGGCTTTGACCATCGTCACACTTAACAGCAAAAACCCATTCCTCATTCATGCAGTCCCAAAAATGATCACAAACACAAATAGGTTTATTGGCAAGGACTGTAATAGCCCCGTTTTCTTTTTTTACCTGATAATGAGTTAAAGAGGTTTGCAATTCATTCATTATATTTACCTCCGACAATAATAAATTCCGATTGGATTTTCACAAAATCTAAGGGATTTAATAACTCTTATATTTTGTTTTCATGAACTGCTCTAACTACTGAAAACATTAAATTTGTGCAAGGTGAGCATTCCCTTAGATTTTCCCTTATGTTATTTTCTCCCTCTTGCTGTTATGAACCCTAATGAGGGAAACTTTAAGGGAAAGAAAAACCTATAACACATTATAACACAAAACAATTAAGGCGTGGGAACTGATTTGATATGCTTGTAAAAATTATGAAAGGACAAAGAAAATGAATCTAATATACGCAAGGTACAATATGTACCACAACAGTATTGACATTACTACATTTGACGGTTACATTCTACGGATTGACTGTAACAAAGCAGAGAAAGGATTAAAAAACACAGCATGGACAGACCATGTACTAAATGCACTGGCAATAGATAATCTGCTTGAAACATGCAACCCATCGGACACCGATGGGTTTGTTTTATCTCAACAACGAAATACAGATATTTATAGATGCAGAGGATAATCAGGAAAGTTTGACATAAAAATGCTTAAAATCTTTTACAAAATGCTTTTAAGCATTTTTCATTTTGCTTTTTAATCTCTTTCAAAATGCCAAAAGAAATATATATCCAAAAGAGCTTATTATTTATACAGAATAAAATTTCTCCAAAGTCGAGAGCATTTTCTCTTGACTGACAGGTTTTGTCAGATGTGCATTCATTCCTGCATCAGTTGTCCTTCTTATATCTTCACTATATGCGTCTGCTGTCATAGCTATTATTGGGACTGTTACAGCGTCAGTTCTTGGCAATGTCCGGATTGATTTTGTAGCGGTCAGACCATCCATCACAGGCATTCTCACATCCATTAACACAGCATTAAAAGTATTCTCAGGCGAATTATTAAAAATATTAACAGCAATCTGTCCATTTTCTGCCGTCATTACTTCAATCCCTTCATCTTCCAGCATAAATTTTGCAATTTCCATATTCAGTGGGGTATCTTCAACTAACAGGACTTTCATGCCGTCCAGATGGGCGTTCCGTTCCTGTATGCTTTCCATTTTATTCTCTTTCTCTGCAATGCCAGACATTATCCCTGTATCAAATGTTACCTCCACAGTAAATTTACTGCCAACTCCCGGCTTGCTTGCTACCTTGATAATCCCCCCCATCAAATCAACCAGTTTTTTTGTAATAGCCATTCCCAATCCGGTTCCCTTATACCCATTGCAATTTCCGCTATTTTCCTGTGTAAAGGAATCCCAAATTTTTTCCAAAAAATCCGGTTTCATACCAATTCCGGTATCCTCAATCTCAAAATGGTATGTCGCCTTTCCGTCTCCAGCAGAAACCTCCTTTACCTGAAAAAAGATTTTCCCTCCATCCGGGGTAAACTTAATGGCATTTGATAAAATATTGATAAGTACCTGACGCAGATGTAATTCATCGCCAATTAGCAGAGGATGATGGAATATACCAAACTCCCTGACAAAATCCACCTTTCTCTGTGCCAGCAGACTTTCTGCAATTAGTGCACAACCGTTAATCACCTCACGTATATCCATCCGTTCATGGTTCATAACCATTCTGCCGCTTTCAATCCGGCTCATATCCAAAATATCGTTAATCAGGGATAGCAGATGTTTGGAAGAACTGTCAATTTTCCCTAGACAATCAAGAACCCTATCTTTATCATCAAAATGTTTCATGGCAATACCTGTCATTCCAATAATGCCATTCAGGGGTGTCCGTATATCATGGGACATATGGGATAAAAAAGCACTTTTTTCCCTGCTGTTGTTCTCTGCCCGCAAAACGCTCTCTTGTAATGACAGATTTTCTGTTTCCAAAACCGCAATTTTCTTTTTTAACTTTTTCACTGTTTTCTTCTTTTTCATAGCTCCTCCATTCCAGTAATTATCTTGTTTACACAAGTTATTTTATACGATTTCCATCTGATAAACCATAAAGGGCAGATAACAAGTATGTTAAAACTGCGTTAAAAATATGCCGGGCATAGCCCTTATACGGGCTGTTTTCCGGCATATATTTATCTTTATTATTTTTTAGAAAATGCAATCGTTACCACCGTTCCCACATCCACAGTACTTTCCAGACTGAGCTTTGCATGGTGGTACAGAGCACCATGCTTTACTATGGCAAGACCAAGACCTGTTCCACCTACCTTTTTGGAATGGCTTTTATCCACCCGGTAAAAGCGTTCAAACACCCTGTCCTGATGTGATATAGGAATCCCGATTCCCGTATCACGCACAATCACATTCACGCCATCTCCCGTCTGGTTTACCAAAACATCCACCGTACCATTTTCCTTGTTATATTTAATCGCATTGTCACAAAGGTTATAGAGCATTTCCTCCAAAATTTTATGCACGCCTATAATCTCTGCCCTGCCGCCAATCAAATGAAAGGTAATATTCTTCTTATCGGCTTCTTTTTCCAACCGTCCGATTACTTCCTTTGACAATTCATATAAATCCACCGTTTCCTTTTCATAAGGAATACTCTGCCCGTCAAGTTCAGAAATCTTAATAATATCATTGACTAACGTAATCAGCCGCTGTGCCTCATCATAAATGGATTTTGAAAAGTCAGTCACATCATTTTCCAGAACATCGCCTGCTTTCATCAGTTCGGCAAAGCCAGAGATAGACGTCAGCGGAGTTTTCAGTTCATGGGAAACATTTGCCGTAAACTCCCGGCGCAGCATATCCCTTTTTTCACGTTCCGTAATATCCAGAATAACCACAACGGCCCCAATTACGGATTCCTTCTCATAAACCGGATTGGCAATCAGACTGTAACTGCGTTCCTCCCGCACCATCGTATTCTCTGCCTTTATTCCTGACAATACATCGGATATAACGCCTCTGAACTCTTTTGCCCGGCAGAACAGCAGGACACTCCTGTCTGCCGGAGGGGTAATCTCAAGCAGGTTTAATGCGGCAGAATTATAGGTCAGGAGATTGGCGTCTGCATCAATAACCAGAAAGCCCTCACTCATATTTTCTGTAATAAGGTTAAATTCTTTCTGTTTTTTGCGGGCGTCCGCAAGCTGTTCCCCTATCGTTTCTTTCTGGTCTGCAATTTTCCGTAACAGAGGTGTTAATTCCTCATATGTGTCATTATTTTCCGGTATTTCCAAATCCAGTTTGTTAATTGGTTCTATAATGGCTTTTGATACCCTTGCGGAAAGCACCAGTGTTAAAATCAATGCGACAAACATAATGAATAAAATCGGCTGAAGCATCCCCATCAGAATGGTTACTACCGTATACTGTTCTGTCGAAACCCGCAGTATGCTGCCATCGGAAAGCCGTATGGCATAATTCACTGTTTTTTCCGTCAGGGTTTTGGAGTACCTCGTACTCATGCCCTTCCCCTCTTTCATTGCCGTTTTAATTTCATCCCTGTCGGCATGATTATCCAGTTCGGACACATCTGCCCTGCTGTCGAACAATACCGTTCCATTTTCATCAATCCATGTGATACGGTTATTTCCGGCAAGTCTGTTATTCTTGTTATCAAAACTGTCAAAATATCCGGCTCCCTCATTTTCAAGAGCATGTGCCAGAAAGCCGGCCTCATTGGCAAGCTCTTTCTGTATCTGCTTTTCAAAAAAATGAAACAAAAGCCCCATAATCAATGCAATGGTAGCTGCCAATACAAGACAGACGGTAAGCAGTGACGAACGAAAAATTTTTTTATTCATTCCAATCGCCTCCTAATTTATAACCGATTCCTTTTATAGTCTGAATGAGTTTTCCGGCATCCCCCAGTTTTACCCGCAGTTTCCGGATATGCACATCCAGCGTCCGGGATTCTGTATAATATTCCCCCCAGACACTGGTTAAAAGCCTGTCACGTTCCACTACATTGCCCTCTGCCTCCAGCAGAACCATCAACAGCAGATATTCCTTATAGGAAAGCGATACCGCTTCCCCTGATACCGTAATAATATGTTTTGCAGGATTAACATACAGCCCGCCAATCGTATACGTTCTGTCATCCTGCGTTTTTTTGGAACGCCTCAGTACCGCCCGGATCCTTGAAATCAGTTCCATCGTTCCAAAAGGCTTTGCCACGTAATCATCCGCTCCCATATCAAGGCCTGTGACCTTATCAAATTCACTGCCCTTTGCGGTAAGCATAATCACAGGGATATGCGCAGTCGCTGCATTACCTTTCAGTTTATTCAGAATCGACAACCCGTCTTCTTCCGGCAGCATAATATCCAGCAAAACCAATTCCGGCAGTTCCGTATTTAGTCCCTGCCAAAATTCCTTTGGAGAAGAATGCCCCTGTACTTCAAATCCCTCTTTTGACAGCGCATAGCATACCAGCTTTCTTATATTATCATCATCTTCCAGCAGATAAATCATGTTAACCGATTCCTCCTTTGGTGGAGCTTTCCTTATTTTCAGGTCTTTTCCGATGCTCTCCGGTAATGGAATAAATAACCCATTCCGCAATATTTTCTGCATGGTCGCCAATCCGCTCAAAATATTTTGCAATCATCAGCAAATCCATAAGAGCCTCCGCATCGTCGTGTCTCTCCGTTATTGATTTTATCAACTCCCGCTTTACCTTGTCAAATAAATCATCCACGATATTATCATGTTCAATTACCAGCCAGGCAATATCCAGATTCATTTTTACAAAAGATTCAATACTTTCTGACACCATTTTGATCGCTGCTTCTGCCATTTCCCGGATATGGGTTTCGCCAAGCGTTCCCTTTTTTGCCACATAAGGTGCAATCTCCACAATATCCGATGCCTGATCTCCAATCCGTTCCATATCGGATATCATTTTCAAAGCGGCTGAAACAACTCTCAAATCTTTTGCCACGGGCTGCTGCTGCAAAATCAGTTTCAGGCAGAGGGTTTCGATATCACGCTCTTTTTTATCAATCTGCGTATCCGCATCCAGACACATATTTTTGCTGTTTTCTTCATTATCCGTAAGATATTTTACCGCATTGGTAATTGCCTCCTCGCATAAGGCTCCCATGGTAACAAGTTCTGTATTAAGCTGCGATAACTGTCTGTCAAATTTATTCCGCATTATCCAAACCTCCCTGTAATATAATCCTCTGTCCTCTGGTCAGACGGTGTGGAGAACATGGTCTGCGTATCATCAAACTCCACCACCTCGCCCAGCAGGAAGAATGCTGTCTTATCTGCAATCCGCACTGCCTGCTGCATATTGTGGGTTACCATAATAATCGTATATTTTTCCTTCAGTTCCATTGCTAAATCTTCAATCTTTGAAGTGGAAATAGGGTCAAGGGCAGACGTCGGTTCATCCATCAGAAGGACTTCCGGCTCTACCGCCAGTGCCCTTGCAATGCAGAGCCTCTGCTGCTGGCCGCCACTCATGCCCAATGCACTCTTTTTCAAACGGTCTTTGCATTCCTCCCAGATTGCCGCCTGCGTCAGGGAACGCTCCACGATTTCATCCAACTTAACCTTTGATTTGATTCCATGTATTCTTGGACCATAGGCAATATTATCATAAATACTCATTGGAAACGGATTCGGTTTTTGAAAGACCATGCCAACACGTTTCCGCAAAATGTTTACATCAATCCCCTTGTAAATGTCAATGCCGGAAAGCATAATTTCTCCTTCGATACGGCAGCTTTCCACCAAATCATTCATCCGGTTCAATGTTTTCAGATAAGTGGATTTTCCACAGCCAGAGGGGCCAATCAGCGCAGTGATTTTCTTTTCCGGGATTTCCATGTTGATACTTTTCAGGGCATGGCTCGCACCATACCATAAGTTTAAATTCTTTGTCGTGATAATGTGTTCCATAACTTTAACCTCGTTTCTGTTTCAGTCTAACCGCCGCTATCTTTGCCGACATATTGATAAGAAAGGTAAGTACAAGCAATATAGCGGCAACCGCAAACGCAACATCAAACTGCCCGCGCTCTTTCGCATATACATACATGGCAACGGTCAGGGTAGAACCCGCATTTCCCGCCTGCACTGCCTCTGGTACGGACAGCAGTTCATTTGCCATCCCTGCCGTAAAGAGAAGTGCGGCACTTTCACCTACCACTCTGCCCACCGATAAGATACAGCCGGTAACAATCCCATCAATGACACAGGGAATGACAACTGTACGAATCATATACCATTTGCCTGCCCCTAATCCAAGCGAACCTTCCCGGTATGCTTTTGGCACCGTTTTCAGGCTTTCCTGTGTGGTGCGTATAATCGTGGGCAATGTCATGATTGCCAGGGTGAGCGAACCGGCCATCAGACTGGTTCCCAGAGAGAAAAACTGCACAAACAGGAGCATTCCCACCAGTCCATATATAATTGATGGGATTCCGGCAAGGGTTTCTGTTGCCAGTTCAATGACCCGTACCAGTTTTTTATTCTTTGCATATTCGTTCAGATAAATCGCAGCCCCTACCCCAAGCGGCAGTACAATTACAAGCGTTATGATAATGATATATAAGGTATTCAGGATGTTTGGCAGAATCCCGACCGTACCACGCAAAAGGCTTGGTTTCGTAGAAACAAGCATCCATGAGATATGTGGAATGCCCCGGTACAGGATATATCCAATCAGTCCGAGCAGGAGAGAGCAAATCAATCCTGCTGATAAAACCATCATCAGCTTTAAGATAGTATCCTTAATTTTTCTTGCTTTCGATATTGTATCAGTCACATGTATTTCCTCCATTTTCCTCAAGAACGCTGTTTTTGCGTTCTTGATAGGTTTGCCTTAGTTCCACTTGGCATGGTATTTTCATGCAATAGTGGAACTTCAAACCTTTTTTTTAATTACTACATTTAATATCAGGTTAATTGCCATAATGAACAGAAAAAGCACCAGTGCGATGGAAAATAATGCCTGTCTCTGTAAGCCGGAAGAATAGGACATTTCACTGGCAACAGCAGTAGTCAGAAACCGGACGCTGCCAAACAGTTTCGGCATATTGGCAACATTTCCCGCTACCATCATAACCGCCATCGCTTCCCCGACTGCCCTGCCAATGCCTAATACAACCGCAGTGACAATGCCGCTTTTTGCGGCAGGCACAACCACCTTAAATACGGTTTCCGTCTTTGTCGCCCCCAGAGCAAGAGAAGCCTCCTCATATTCCTTTGGCACCGCCCCGATTGCCGTTTCCGATACGGAAATGACAGAGGGCAGAATCATAACAGCAAGGACAAGAATTGCCGAAAAGAGGTTTGCACCATCCGGGAGATGAAATATCTCCCTTACGCATGGAACAATGATGATCATTCCCACCAGCCCATAAACGACAGACGGGATTCCGGCAAGCAAATCTACCACATTCCTTACTGCACTGCTAACTTTCTTTGGGGACATCTTTGCCAGAAAAATAGCACATAGCAGTCCAATCGGAACTCCTATGAGGATTGCCCCCAGAGTTCCGTATACGGATGTCAGGATAAAGGGAAGGATTCCATAGGAAGGCTTTGCAGAAGTAGATGCCCAGACCTTCCCAAACAGGAAATCTCCCAGACCGATATCCCGTATTGCCGGAATGCCGCTTATCAAGAGAAATATAGTAATTAGGACGACAAACAGCATCGTCAGCAGACCGCATACCAAAAACAACAGGTTCATTGCCCTTTCCATCCACCTTGCTGTCTTTTTTATCTTTTCCATAACAGCCCCTCCTGTAATTACCGTTTGACAGGAACAGCACCTGCCTCTGTAATAAGGCTGTCTGCCTGTTCGCTGGTAGCGAAGTCGAAAAACTCCTGTGCAGCTTTAGAAAGAGCAGTGTCCTTTTTTGTGACCAGCACGAAGTTTCTCTGGACTTTGTATTTCCCATCCTGAATACTTTCTGTTGTCGGGCTTACCCCTTCCACGCTGACCATCTTTACCGTATCACCAACCGAGGCAACCGATGCATAGCCAATGGCATTTGGATTGCCGGATACCGTCTGCACGACATCGCCCGTAGACGTAAGTTCCTGTGAATACTTGCATTTATCCTTTGTGCCTGTCACTTCCTCAAAACCGTCTCTTGTGCCGGAAGCCGCCTCACGCCCAATACAGACAATCGGTGCGTCGCTGCCGCCAACCTCTTTCCAGTTGGTAATCTCACCACTGTAAATCTTCCCTATCTGATCAATTGTTAAATCTGTTGCCGGATTATCAGGATTGACTATGATTCCGATTCCATCAATGGCAACTACCGTTCCCTGTAAATCTGCTGTTTCATCTTCCTTCAGGTCACGACTTGCCAGTCCGATATCACATCTTCCTTCCGCTACTGCCTGTATACCGGAACTAGAACCCGTTGGATTGTATGTAACCTTTATATTTCCATGTTCCTCCATATAGGCTTCACTCAAAAATCCAATGACTTTCTCCATTGAAGTGGAACCGTCGGTGGCTATTGTTTGTGAACTCTTAGTTGTCTCATTTGCTGTACTTTTGTCAGTGAACGAACCAGCATTGCCGCTACATCCTGTCAATACCCCTGTCATAAGTGTAAAAACGGTTGCAATCATAATAAATTTTTTCATATTGAACACACTCCTTTGTTTTTTTTGTATGAACCAAGTATACCGTCCCCAATGTTAACTCTAAAAGTGCATATATGTTAATTGTAAGTTAATTGCACTGCAAAAGGCATAGAATATTTCATCTATGCCTTTTAACAACGGAATTATTTATCTGCCCTGTATATATTCCTCGTTTTGTCTCTGATACATAGGACGGTTCTCCCTTGTACATTCTTCCGGTTCCATATCCTCCATGAAACTCTCCACCGCCTTTACATACACCTCTGCCAGCTCTAACGTACATATCCGGTTCTCCGGCATGATTTCCTCTCTTATTTCAGAAACCTTTACAGCCTGTTCCTTCTGCACATTCCAGAATCCCGCCAGCCTGTACTCCGTTCCCCGTCCGTTATAGTCCTCATACACCGGAACCACTTCCCCTGTGGAAGTCTGCCACGAGGCAATCTCCGGGAACGTGACAAGCCTGTCATGCTGAGGGAGAGAGGTACGGTACTCCCTTAACAGCCTGCCGAGAGGGGTATAGCCATAAGGGGAGGCGGCCCGTATATCCTTTTTTTCTTCTACAAACTTTGCAAACTCCCGCACCAGCGGAATCATGGATAACAGCTTATAAAAGAGTGCTTTGAGTTTATCCAGTACGTTGATGAAATCCAGACGCTTTTCAAACTCTTTATCCAACACACCGATATCCTCTAAAAACCCCTCTTTTTTTACCTGTATTTGTTCCTTTTCATCTGTTGCTTTCCTGACATCACGCAAAAGACGCTCTTTATCAGAATGAAGGATAAGCGTATCTGTTTTTAAGGACAAATTTTCCTGCCGTATTTCCTCCTGTTCTGCCATCAGTTTTTGTTTCATTTCCCTGCCTTCTGTTTTTATCTGTATCAAATCTTCCTCTGCTCCGATAATCTCTGTTTTCGTGTCAGACAACCGCCGTTCTGCTTCGGAAACTTCTTTTTCTGCCTGTTCCAGACGTTGGTTGGCATTAAAAAGCCTGTCCTGTTTTTCTTCAAGGAATCCCGCCACCATTTCCAGCCGCTTCGTTTCCTGCTGCACCTTATATTCCGCAACGGTCAGGTCATAGTTTTTCCCTTTCTGCTTATCTTTTACAAGCACTCCGAAGTGGATAAGCATTTCTACGCTTGCGGTCTGACGCAGGCTGTTCTGTAAAATATTCTCCAGCGTTTTCGGAGTGAAAACAGAGCGTTTGGAAACCTTTGTTTCCAGCCCGCGCTTAAATCCCCTGCCTATGGGAACGCCTACAACGTGCATATGCGGGCTTGCTTCATCAAAGTGGACTACCGCATTTGCAACTTTGAAATCCGGCATTTCTTTCTGCAACTGCTCCAGTAAGGTGTCATATACCTTGCAGATATTTTCTTTGTTTTGCTTTTCCTTATCTGTTTCCATAAAGACATCTTCCCAGAAATCCTTATCCCCGCACTGGAAAATAATCTCCACTGCCATGTCTTGGTTCTTGCCGGACAGATGTTCAAAATAATCGTCAATCCGTCGGTCTGCCCTTGTCTGTTTTTGGTTATACTGCTCCAGTGCTTCTGAAAAAGTGTCCTGATAGACTTTTTTCACATCCCGCATAAGATTTGTACTGCCAAAGAGCAGGACAATGTTCTCCCTGTCATACTCTTTGGAACGGTATTTCCGCAGGTTGTGTTTTGCCACACCGGACAGCCTGCCTTTGCTGTTGAGGGCACTTTTCCCGTTGCTGATATGGGCACTGTATGATACTTCATTCATCACATCCCCCTCTCTGCCGGAGGAATTTTTTTCTTATTTGTCATTTCCTTTCCGGCTGGTTTCCTTATCAATCATTTTACGTCTCCGATTTTCCTTTGGGCTGATGGGAACGTGGCGGGGTGCGGTTATCATTTCGGCTCTGCCGATAATGATAACCCCCTAGCATTTTTGTCAAGCCAAAAATGCGGGGGCCCTGCCGGGGGCTTGTTCAAGCGGGTGTATATCCAGCTTTTGCCTGTTATTTTGCCTGCCGGAGAAACCATCTGCCGCTGACCTGTATTCTGCCAAAGTAAAATACTGCGGATAAACATAAGTGCCAGCATGGTGTAAGCATACTGCCTACAGGTGCAGGCATAAGTAACTGCATAATCTTCATAAGTACCGGCACAGGTGCAGGCACCTGTCTGTTTCCCCTAATTTGGGTGCGGGCAGAGTGCAGGCAGAGGTGCAGGCACTTTTCCCATTGATTCCCCTGTCATGGTGTAGTTTTGATGTAGGCTTTGCCCCAAATGATGCAGGAATGGTGTAGTATTTCAAAAAATGATGTAGGAACGGTGTAGAAAAAATCTACACCATTGCTACACCAAAACTACACCATTCCTGTCCTGCCAAAGAAAAATTCCGGTTGATAACCGGAGAAGTCTGTGATACACTTATCTTGCGTGTAGGTATATCAAGACTCCGGTCTGATTGCCAATGGGGCAGCCGTTATGGCTGCCTCTTATCATGTCCGGACAGTTTTTACTTCCGGGCGGTTCCGCAGGTCTTTCCCCTCATTTGCTGCCATAAACCTCTCCAGCACATCCCTGCGTATGATTGCTTTCCGTCCAATCCGCAGCACCGGGATTTTCTCCCATTCCACCAGTTTCCGCATGGTGTTCCTGCCAATGCCCGTATATTCGGACGCTTCCTCTATCGTCATTCCAATCTTAATCTCTGCCATACAAATATCCTCCCTCTTTTCCGATAACCTGTTTTTCCTGCATTTTCATTCCTGCTCATATCCGTATCCCCTTTCTTGTCGATTTACAATATTGCATTATGCAACGCTGTAAAATACATAATAAATAAATACGATGGTTTTGTCAAGTCCTTTTGCGGTTATTTCTATTTTGCATATTGCAATATCTGTTTTTGTGTGTTATTATAGTCTTGTAACAACGAAACAGATTTCCCTTTAACAGCTTATAACAAGCAGGGGGAACGCAGTGCAAGGAGGTCACGATGGAGAAGAAAGAACTTCGCAGGACAATCGGTGAACGGGCGAAACAACGCCGCAAGTCGCTGAAACTCCCCCTCCAGTATGTTGCCGGACAGATGGACGTGAACAAGACCACCATCCAGCGGTATGAGAATGGGAGCATTGACAACACAAAGAAACTGATTGTTGAGGGATTAGCGGATGCACTTCATGTATCAGCGGCATGGCTCCGGGGCGAAACAGAGGATATGGGGGCGGATATGTCGGACAGCAGGGATTTTAAGATTGAATCCGCCATGAGCCGGATAATGGGCGATTTCCCGCTTGACATGAAAGAGGAAGAAAGCGATTTCTCAAAGGATTTGCTGCTTTTGTTCCTTTATGAGTACCGTATGTTTAACCAGTCTTTTACCCATGCGGCTAAAGAGTATGGTAAGGGCGGGGATTTCAATGAGGCAATGTCAAAGGTCATGGGATTTGAATCTGAACAGGAGTTTAACAACGTCATGTTTCTGCGGGAGGTTATGCGTTTCATCAACAGCACGAGTGAAATCAGCGACATTGTAAGGGTGTATGCCAAACAGCCGGAACTTGCGAGGACGAGGCTGAAAAATCTTCTGAGTGAACATTCCTTGTGACAGGGCAGCCGGAGTTTTGATATGCCTACACGCAAATAAGCATATCTATCAGTTCCGATTGCCAACGCAATAACAGATTGCGTCTAGGAAAGGAGATTTTATTATGGCAAAAGGTTCTGTAAGAAAAAAAGGAAAGAAATGGTACTACCGCTTTTATGTGGAGAATGAGAGCGGAAATCTGGTGCAGAAGGAGTACGCAGGAACAGAGAGCAAGTCAGAAACGGAGAAACTTCTCCGCAAGGCAATGGAGGATTACGAGGAAAAGAAGTTTGTGGCAAAGACGGAAAATATCACGCTGGGGGAAATGCTGGATATATGGCTGGAGGAAGAAGTAAAGCCCGGTACATTAAGCACTGGGACGCTGATTGCCTATACCACTACCGCCAGACAGATTAAGAAACATCCTATCGGACAGCGTAAGCTGAAAAGCATAACTGCCGACCATTTACAGGAGTATATTGATTTCCTGTCTTTTGGAGGAACAAGACCGGACGGAACGGAGGCTCAGCCCATCAGTAAAAACTATATGCTCCAGTTTTCGGCAGTCCTGCGGGGCTCGTTCCGGTTTGCGGTATTCCCGAAACGCTATATTACTTTTAATCCCATGCAGTATGTACGCATGCGGGTAAAAAAGGAGGAAGTGGAACTGTTTGAGGGAAATGCGGAAAATGAGACAGACATCCCGACCATTACCCATGAGCAGTACACGGAGATAACGGATTATCTCCGTAAAAAAAGAAATCCGGCACTCCTGCCGGTGCAGATAGCCTATTATACTGGATTACGCATTGGCGAGGTATGCGGGCTGGCATGGCAGGACATCAACCTTGAGGAACAGTATCTTACCGTCCGCCGGAGTATGCGTTACAATGCCACCCGCCACAAGATGGAAATCGGTGCAACCAAGCGGAAAAAAATCCGTACAGTGGACTTCTGCGACACACTGGCAGAGATACTAAAAAAAGCCAGAAAGCAACAGCACAGAGAGCGTTTCCAGTGTGGCGAAATGTATTTCCGCAATTACTATCAGAAAGTAATGGAAAAGGGAAGGACGCATTATGATCTGTATTCTTTGCAAAGTACGGAGGAGATACCGGACGATTACGAAGAACTGTCTTTTGTATGTTTACGTCAGGATGGTTCCTATGAATCAACCGCAACCCTCTCCAATGTATGCAGGCTGATTCAGAAACACGTAGAGGGGCTTGAAAATTTCCACTTCCACCAGTTGCGGCACACCTATACGAGCAATCTGTTATCAAACGGGGCAGCCCCGAAAGATGTGCAGGAACTTCTGGGACACTCTGATGTAAGTACCACAATGAATGTTTATGCCCATGCCACCAGAGAGGCGAAACGGACTTCCGCAAGGCTTTTGGATAAGGTGGTGGGCGGTAATTAAAAACTTTCCCTTGTTTTGGTCCTATGAGGGCAAAAACAAGGGAAAATGGTTGATTTGATGATGTAATGGGTTTGATAGATTGCGTAAAATGGGGATTTTGGTAGGGAATGATAGTTTAATCCAAATTGTGGTAGTAATTAAGTTCTGTTTCAACCGTATGCAGGCTGTTCAGCACGCCAAACAGCCTTTGTATCATTTCTGTCCATAAAGTAAAGGAGCGAGTTCATAATCCCTGTCACAAATTAGCACTATCTATAAAAAAAATGGGGAAACTCAAAAAAATTTTTTGTATTGCATAGCTCCCAAGAAAGTGATAGAATACCCAGTATGCGCCCAAAAGGTTTTCCATATTCTGGCCTTGCCCAGAAGCTGGCATCACTTCTTGGGAGCATTTTTCCAGAATAAGAAAGGGTGAAATCACATGGCAAAAAGTGCAACGAAAGACATGACAACAGGAAGCCCTATGAAATTAATCCTGCAATTTTGTATCCCCCTTTTTTTCGGGATGCTGTTCCAGCAGTTTTACAGTATGATGGACACAGTGATTGTAGGGAAATTCCTAGGGGTAAATGCCCTTGCGGCAGTAGGGGCGACAGGCTCCATCAACTTTATGGTGATTGGGTTCTGCATGGGGGTATGCAATGGCTTTGCGATCCCAGTAGCCCAGCAGTTTGGGGCGGGGGACTACCATGCCCTGCGTAAATATGTGGCTAACAGCGTGTGGCTTACCATTGGCTTTGCCGGGATCATGACAGCGGCGGTCTGCGTGCTCTGCCGCCAGATTTTGGCGTGGATGAATACCCCGGCAGATATTATTGGCGGGGCTTACGGCTATATTTTTATCATATTTTTAGGCATACCAGTAACTTATTTGTATAACCTGCTGTCCGGGATTATCCGGTCGCTGGGGGACAGCAAGAGCCCGCTGATTTTTCTGGTGCTTTCCTCTGTGCTTAATATCGTGCTGGATTTGGCGCTGATCCTGCTGTTCCATATGGGGGTTGCCGGAGCGGCTTGGGCCACTGTCATTTCTCAGGGGATTTCCGGCATAGCATGCCTGATTTATATGGTAAAGCGGTTTGACATCCTGAAAATTTCCCGGGAAGAATGGCGGATGGAAGGAAAGTACATAGCAGTACTCTGCAATATGGGAATCCCTATGGGGCTCCAGTATTCCATTACTGCCATTGGCAGCGTGATTTTGCAGACGGCAGTCAATACCCTTGGTTCTGTGGCAGTGGCATCCACCGCAGCGGCATCGAAAATCGGCATGTTTTTCTGCAGCCCTTTTGATGCGATGGGTTCCACCATGGCTACGTATGCGGGGCAGAATGTAGGGGCCGGGAAGCTGGACCGTGTTTCCCAGGGGATAAAATCCACCAGCATCCTGGGATTTGTGTATTCCCTGTTGGCCTGCGGGGTATTGGTTTTGTTTGGGAAAACCATTGCGCTCCTGTTTGTAGATGGCTCTGAAACAGCTATCCTCCAGAATGTAGAGTGGTTTCTGACGATAAGCAGCGCCTGCTTTTTCCCGCTTGCCCTGGTGAATATTTTCCGGTTTACCATCCAAGGGCTGGGATTCAGTAAGTTTGCAGTCCTTGCAGGGGTATGCGAGATGGGTGCCCGCAGTATTGTGGGAATGGGATTCGTGCCGGTATTCGGCTATGTTGCCGCTTGCTGGGCCAGCCCGGTGGCATGGGTTTGCGCCGATATATTCTTAGTCCCGGCATACTTTTATGTGATGAAAAAACTGCGTAACATGTTAAAGGGCAAGGGACAGCAGGAATCCCAGAAACAAGAGGAAAAACTCCCGGGGCTGGGAACAGCGCCATGCATAGAAGGCAAGGCGTAACGGCCGCCATTTAACTTTCAGCCAAATTGGCAAACATTTCATGAAACATTAAGAAATCTTAAGAAATTTTTCGCATTATGGGGTTGATTTTTTATGAAAAACCGTCATATGATAGGAGGGAAGAATATACGATAGATTAAAGAGAGTATGGACAGGGAGAGAAAGGAAATGGAAAAGCAGCAAAATAATATGAGAAGCCGCGCAAGCAGGGAGAAACAAAAGAGATATTTCAGGAAACGGGTGGTGACAACCCTTGGCCTGCTGGCAGTGATTGCAGGGGTGGGCATGGCTGCCGCCGTGGTTGCTTCCAATAAGAAGAAGGACAAAGAGCAGAAAAACGGCACAGTGGAAACCATTGCAGACCCAGCGGTTACAGAGGCGCCCCAGCAGGAGGAAGGCCAGAAGGAGCAGGATCAGCAGGAAGCCCAGGAGCCGGAAGCGGGATCATGGGAAGCTGTCCTTGCGGAAGCCAACCTTTTAGCGGCAGGGTACGACTATGACGCAGCCATTGGGATGGTACAGAACTATGAAGGCTATGAAAGCGTTGGGGAACTGACTGCCGCAATAGAGGATTTTGAAGCCCGCAAGGCGGAATGCGTCCCGGTGAATATCAGTGAGATCCCACATGTATTTTACCATTCGCTGGTGGTTGACCCGAACAAGGCGTTTGCCAATCAGGACACAGACCCGCAGGCAGTAGGCAATAACCAGTGGATGACGACAATAGATGAATTTAACAAGATTACCCAGATTATGTATGACGAAGGGTATGTACTGGTGGATTTGAAAGACATTGCAGAAGAAACCGTAGATGAGAATGGCGTGACACATTATAAAGAGGGGACAATTATGCTCCCGCCAGGGAAAAAGGCATTTGTGCTGTCCCTGGATGACTTGTCTTATTACCACAGCTACGATGGGTATGGCTATGCTTCCAAAATGGTTTTGGATGAAAACGGCAAACCCAAATGCGAGTATATCCAGGACGATGGCACGGTTGTGGTAGGGGATTATGACTGTGTGCCCCTGCTGGATAAATTTATTGAGGAACACCCGGACGCTTCTTACAGGGGGGCAAAAGGGACTATCGCACTGACTGGCTATAACGGCGTGCTGGGCTACCGCACCGATATCAGTTACCAGACTGTGCCGGACGACATCAATGCAGATAAGAAAAAATGGCTGGAAACCCACCCGGAATTTGACTTGGAAACAGAACGGGCCAAGGCAAAGGAAGTGGCAGATGCCATGAAAGCAGACGGCTGGAGGTTTGCCAGCCATACATGGGGCCACATGAAAGTCGGGGAAGCTTCTATGGAAAGGCTGCAGGCCGACACTGCCAAATGGAAAGAAAATGTGGAGCCGATTGTAGGTGAAACGGATGTTATTATCTTTGCCCATGGGCAGGACTTGGCCGGGTGGCCGGAGGGCTATGTGGCAGGCAACGAAAAATTTGAGTACTTAAAGAGCAATGGGTTCAATTATTACTGCAACGTGGATTCTGCTCAATATAATGTCCAAATCCGTGATAATTATGTAAGGCAGAGCAGGAGGAATCTGGATGGGTTCCGGATTTACTTTAATTCCATTGGAGAGGAAGATACCTTGTCCGACTTGTTCAATGCATCCGATGTGATTGACCCGCTCAGGCCGCCAGTGCCGCGGCTGCATTAAACACCGGCTGTCCGGGGCTGCCTGTGTGCCGGAGAAAAAAGTTTGCGGCAGCGTTGCTGCCTGAAACAGGACGAAAGCTGTAAAACAATATACCGTTTAGGCCAGAAAGAATTCTGGGAATGGCGGGGATATTGTTTTACAGCTTTTTTGAGTAAAATGGAAATTTAGGGACATAATAACCTCAGCAAACCATCACAGGAGGAAACGTTATGTCGCAGACAATGGGAAGCCAAAGCATTCAATTTGAACAAGCCCCTTATATCCAGAGCAGCGCCAGCATTGTGGGCACCAAGGAAGGGGAAGGCCCGCTGGGCAAGCTTTTTGACGTGGTAGGAGCGGATGACAAATTTGGGGAAGAAACCTGGGAAGATGCAGAAAGTACCCTGCAAAAAGAAGCCGCAACCCTTGCCCTTGGGAAAGCAGATTTGCAGAAGGAGGATATCCGCTATATTTTCGGAGGGGATTTGCTGGGGCAGAACATCGCAACCACCTTCGGGCTGATGGAACTGAACATACCCCTGTTCGGCCTGTACGGCGCCTGTTCTACTGCAGGAGAATCCCTGTCCCTTGGGGCAATGGCAGTGGCAGCCGGATATGGGGACAACGTGCTGGCCGTTACCTCCAGCCACTTTGCCAGTGCGGAGAAACAGTTTCGCTTTCCCTTGGAGTACGCCAACCAAAGGCCCTTATCAGCTACCTGGACGGTCACAGGCAGCGGAGCCTTTGTACTTGGGACAAAGCGCACCCACGTGCGGATTACTGGAATCACCACAGGGAAAGTGGTGGACTACGGCGTAAAAGATTCCATGAACATGGGGGCAGCGATGGCTCCGGCGGCTTGCGATACCATTTACCAGAACTTAGTGGATTTCAAGCGGCAGCCAGAGGATTACGATAAAATCGTGACGGGGGATTTGGGCACGGTTGGGCAGGAAATTTTAATTGATTTGCTGAAAAAAAAGGGCTACGACATTTCCATGGTCCATATGGACTGCGGGATTGAAATATTTGACAGCGCAAGCCAGAATACCAATGCAGGGGGCAGCGGGTGCGGCTGCTCTGCAGTGACGCTGAGCGCTTACCTGCTCCCTAAGCTGGAAAAAGGGACATATAAACGTATCCTTTTTGTCCCAACAGGCGCCCTCCTGTCCACCGTCAGCTTTAACGAAGGCCAGAGCGTGCCTGGAATCGCCCATGGCGTAGTCATCGAATATGCCGGATAAAACAGGTTCCCACAGCCATGGGGCCTGGGATAAGGAGGAAACAAATGGATTACCTAAATGCTTTCTGGGTAGGCGGGCTGATTTGCGCCCTGACCCAGATTTTAATGGAAAAAACAAAAATGCTGCCGGGCCGGATTATGGTGCTCCTTGTGTGCAGCGGCGCTGTCCTTGGCGCGCTGCAGATTTATGAGCCTTTCCGGGAATTTGCCGGGGCTGGGGCCAGCGTCCCGCTTTTGGGATTTGGCAATACACTTTGGAAAGGGATTCAGGAGGCTGTGCAGTCGGATGGGTTTATCGGGATTTTCATGGGCGGCTTTACCGCAAGTGCAGTGGGCATCTCCGCAGCCCTTGTGTTCGGATATCTGGCAAGCCTGATTTTCCAGCCTAAAATGAAAAAATAATTGTGCAGGTATAAATTTTTCAGATTTTGCCCACATTAATACAGCGAAAGAAAATTTTATGGAAAAGGAGATTTTATTATGAAGCAGTTTAAGAAAATTTTGGTGGGATGCCTGCTGGTTCTTGCCTTAAGCAGCATTACAGCCTGCGGGACCAGGGATAATGGCGACAACAACGACAACAATGATACGACAGAAAATGGGAACGGCACAACCACCAACGGAACGGAAGATACAGATATGAATGGGACGAATGGGACAGGCACCAACGGAACCACGGATGGGACCAATGGGAGCACCACCAATGGAACAGGGAATACCAACGGCACGACTACCAATGGGACGGATAAGAAAGGGACAGGCAACAACACCAATGGCAGCGGCACGCTGACGGACGATGTGGAAAATATAGGTGATGATATTGTAGACGGCGTGGAAGACCTTGGGGATGATGTGGAAAACGGCGTAGAAGACATGACAGACGGAAAAGACAATAACGCCGATAAGAATAATAACGCTACAGACAAAAAGGCCAATGGGAACGGAAATGAAAAAGATACTGCAAAACCCAGCACCAAAGATAAAAAATAATCCGCTGGCAGGATGGCAGATGGAAGGAGAAAGCGGCATAGCCAAATAGGGCTGTGCCGTTTTTATCGCACTGCGGCGGGTATGAAATAAGCCATTAATTTAACAGGAATGTTATTGTAAAGGCAGGCACGTTTTTGTATAATTAAAATAGTTTGGCTGATGGCTTATCATACATAACTTGGGGCTGGGAACGGAGATTACTATGAAAAACCCTTGGGAAGAAATTGAATTATCAGATTACGAAAACCATATGAAATTAAATTCTGTCATGCAGCTTCAATATTTGAACCTTAGGATGAAAGACCAATTTAAGATGCACCCAGTAACATCCGTTATGGTTTTAGGCGTGGCAGGCGGCAATGGGTTAGAGCATATTGATACAAAAATAATCCAAAAGGCATATGGGGTAGACATTAACAGTAAATATTTAGAGGAATGTGCAGAACGGCATAAAAACTTGGGCGGCATACTGGAATGTATTTGCGCCGACCTGACTGACAAACATATTACGCTCCCCCATGCTGACATGGTAATTGCCAATCTGCTGGTTGAGTATATTGGATATCCATGTTTTCAACGTGTGCTGATGCAGGTGAAGCCGCTCTATGTATCAAGTGTGATCCAAATCAATACAAATGGCGGCTTTGTTTCGGACTCTCCCTACATCCATGCCTTTGATGGTTTGGGCAGGGTACACCATCAAATGCAGGAGGATGGATTAGCGGCTGCCCTGGAAAGCATAAATTATTGCCTGGAGGGCAGGAAGGAACAGGCATTGCCCAATGGAAAGGGCTTTGTGCAGCTTGATTTTAGGAAATCAAATTCCTGTGGAACTTACGGTTGACACTGTTCCCAGGAGCAGATATAATATTTTAGCAGCCATATCGGTAAAGCATGGAAGGAGGGCAATTATGAGTGCGGGAAATTTAAGGTCAAATGAGGTAACTTTAGGCGGCAGAGGATGGATTGCCCTTATCCAATGGAACAGGTAAGGCATGCAGGAGTGATTTTTGTTCCCTGGAGCATGTCTGCAACAGGGTATTTGGTTCTGATAAACAATTTCCAAAACGGGATTCTATTCCAGGATAGGCAGATTATGGGCAAGGGTAGAATTCTATTCTGTTTTATCATGGGCAATCCAATTTCTTTGCTTTTCAAAACTTTTCAGAATGTTTTCCTAATAAATCCAATGGGGTTTTCAATAAATGAAAGTATTTTTTCTCGTAAATGATACAAGGATTCTGGATTCCAATGGAGATCCTGCTGTATTGGCATGTTTTTCTTTTATAGGAAAGACCTTGCCACGCTGAAACCAACGTGCGGTACATTTGGAAAACATGAAAAATAAGAGAGGGCATTATTATGAAAATAATAGATGGAACTTATGTTTCCGCAAAAATATTCGCAGACACAGCCGAGGATTATGCGCTGGCACAGATCCGGCAGCTTTGCAGCCTGGAAGCTTTTGCAGGGTGTAAAATACGCGTTATGCCGGACGTCCATCCGGGAAAAGTGGGTACGATTGGATTTACTGCAACGGCAGGCTCCAAGCTGCTGCCCAATGTAGTAGGGATTGATATTGGCTGCGGAATTACCTTGGCCAAACTGAAACAGAAAAAAGCGGAATTCCAGAAGCTGGATACTGTGATCCGTGAGAACATCCCTTCTGGTTTCCAAATCAGGAAAAAGGCCCACAGGTTTTCCGGGGAAGCCCGTCTGGAGGATTTGAAATGCAGACGGCATATCCATATGGAAAAGGCTCTGTTAAGCCTTGGGACGCTGGGCGGCGGGAATCATTTTATTGAAATCAATAAAGACGACGAGGGGTTTCTATATGCTGCCATCCACTCGGGGAGCCGCCATCTTGGGAAAGAGGTGGCGGAACACTACCTGCGGGAAGGCCAGAATTACTTAAAGGGGCTGGGAACACAGGTGCCCTATGAACTGACGTATTTGGAGGGAAGCTTACGGGAGGACTATCTGCACGACATGCAGGTCTTGCAGGAGTTTGCGTCGCTGAACCGGGGCATTATTTTGGATGAGCTTGAAAGGGGCATGAAATGGAAGGTGCAGGAAGTGTTTTCCTCTGTCCATAATTATGTGGATGTTTCCCATAGCACACCGATTCTTCGGAAGGGGGCTGTTTCCGCAAGGGAAGGGGAGCGGGTGATCCTTCCGGTCAATATGCGTGATGGGATTTTGCTGGGCGTTGGGCTTGGGAATGAGGATTGGAACTATTCTGCACCCCATGGGGCTGGACGCCTGATCAAAAGGGATTCTGTGAAGCATAAATTTACTGTTTCGGATTTTAAGGCGGAAATGAAAGGGATTTACTGTTCCTGTATTGGGAAAGGCACGCTGGAGGAAGCCCCATTCGCTTACCGCAGCTTGGAGGAACTCAAAGGGCAGATTGCAGATACAGTGGAAATCCAGCAGCGGCTGCGCCCGGTTTATAATTATAAGGCAGGGAGCAAGTAATGGGCAGGAGAGCTTTATTCCCGCGAGCAATGAGCCAAGCAGCCGCGCTTGCGCGGATATTTGGCGAATGCCGCGAGGGTTGAATACCCCGCCCCTTGGGGCGGAAAGAACAAGCCAGGCCATGCCCCGTAGCTTGCTGCGGGGCATTTGACTTCTGGAATGCTGCAGCCGGACGGCTCCAGCCCGCAGCATTAATTTTTATCCCAAATACTGCCAGAGTTATTCATCAATGCTGTAATTGGGCGCTTCTTTTGTGATATGGATATCATGGGGATGGCTTTCCTTTAAGGAAGCAGCGGAAATTTTTATAAACTGCCCGGTTTTCTTCAAGGTTTCAATGGTGGGTGCGCCGCAGTAGCCCATGCCGGATTTCAGGCCGCCGATAAGCTGGAACACGGTATCTTCCACAGTCCCTTTGTAGGCAACCCGGCCTTCTACCCCTTCCGGCACCAGTTTCTTGGCATCCTGCTGGAAGTAGCGGTCCTTGGAGCCGTTTTCCATGGCGGCCAGGGAGCCCATGCCGCGGTATACCTTGTATTTCCGTCCCTGGTATAATTCAAAATCTCCCGGGCTTTCGTCGCACCCTGCGAAAATGCTGCCCATCATGCATACGTTTGCCCCGGCTGCAATGGATTTTGTCATATCGCCGGAATACTTGATGCCGCCGTCTGCAATAATCGGGATCCCGTATTCTTTGGCTACGTTGTAGCAGTTCATAATAGCGGTAATCTGCGGGACGCCAATCCCGGCTACCACACGGGTCGTACAGATGGAGCCTGGCCCGATGCCCACTTTTACCGCGTCTGCGCCAGCTTCAATCAGCGCTTTGGTGGCTTCCCCAGTTGCGATATTCCCGGCAATTACCTGCAAATCCGGGTAAGCAGTTTTAATCTGTTTTACGGCAGTTAAAATATTCTTGGAATGGCCGTGGGCGGAATCCACTACAATAACGTCCACCTTTGCATCCACAAGGGCGGCTACCCGGTCCATCATATCGCCGGTAATGCCTACGCCTGCCCCGCAGAGGAGCCTGCCTTGCCCGTCCTTGGCGGACTGGGGGTATTTAATCTGTTTTTCAATATCTTTGATGGTAATAAGGCCCTTAAGGTTGAAGTTTGCGTCTACAATGGGCAGCTTTTCCTTCCGTGCTTTGGCAAGGATGGTTTTTGCTTCTTCCAATGTGATGCCTTCCCGGGCAGTTACCAGTTCTTCGGAGGTCATGGATTCTTTAATTTTTTTGGAAAAGTCTTCTTCGAATTTCAAATCACGGTTTGTGATGATGCCTACCAGCTTGCCGTTTTCTGTGACGGGCACGCCGGAAATACGGAATTTTGCCATTAGGTTGTCCGCATCTTGCAAAGTATGTTCGGGGGAAAGGGAGAATGGATCGGTGATGACGCCGTTTTCAGAACGCTTCACCTTGTCAACTTCTTCCGCCTGTACTGCAACCGGCATGTTTTTGTGGATAATGCCGATGCCGCCCTGGCGTGCCATGGCAATTGCCATCCGGTGCTCAGTCACGGTGTCCATGCTTGCGCTCATCATGGGGATGTTCAGTCTTACTGTTTTTGTCAATTGGGTCGATAAGTCCACCATGTCCGGTGTAACTTCTGAGTATGCAGGAACGAGTAATACGTCGTCAAATGTAATTCCTTCGCCGATAATTGTGCCCATTTTTTTCCTCGCTTTCTTTGAAATCTGTCGTTTGCAGGTTATTGTTATTCCCTCGATAATATCAAAAAAGAAAGGGGCTGTCAACACCTGAATCTGCAATTTTTCCGCCATAATTTACGTAGGGCGGACGGTTAATTTAAGGATGCCTGGTGGCATTGTCGCGGAAGCAGAAATAGTCGGGGCGGTGGCGGGACTGGGTGTATTCAAACATTACCCCATCGCCGTTGTAGGTTTGGCTGCTTACCACGGCAAGGCAGTTGCAATCGCCTAAATCCAAGTATTTTTCATCAATTTCCGTCATTTTTTCCACCGTCATGGTCCGCTTGCTGGTTACGATAGCGACATGCAGCACTTGCTCCAAATATGCATAGATAGACTGTTCTGCGATTTTGGGGGTCAGGCCCTGGGCGATGGATTTTAAGAAATAATTATGGTTTAAAATCAGGGCTTTCCCGTCCAGATAGTGGAGCCGCTGCAGATAGTATAATTCGGAGCCGGCTGGAAAGCCTGTCCGGCTGGAAACCTTTTTATCTGCGGTAAGCTCCGTAAAACAGAGGACTTTTGTTTTGGGGGACTGATGGTTCCGCAGGGCAGATTCTTTGAAGGACTCAATGCTGCCGATGGTGAAGGACGCCTGTATGGCGGGCTGGAAAATATTCCGCACCCCTTTGCCCTGCTGGGTCTGCACATAGCCGTCAGCCACAAGGGCCTGGATGGCCCTGCGCACCGTATTCCGGGAACAGCCATAGGTCAGGATCAGGCTGTTTTCGGAAGGGAGCAGCTCTTGGAATTCGTATTCTGAGGATTCAATTTTGGCTTTTAAGTCTTTGTATATGGAAGTGTATTTTTCTTTTGGCATAGTGTATGGCCTTCTTTCTGGGAATTTGATTCATAGGTTAGGGTATCAAAAGAGTGCGCCGCACTAATATAGTTACTGGTCCAAAAGGCCTTGCCGCTTATGCGGCAAAGACAGAATGCACAAAATTACTCTGGGGAATCTAGCTTCCCCAGATACTTTTTGTGCATTTTGTTTGCATTGCTTTGCAATGGAAACCTTTGGAACAAATTTATATATTGTAATTTATGATTAGGGCGTCAAAAGGGTGCGGCGCACCCGCTCTATACCATATATTGATGTGCAAATTGATTTGCAATAACAATATATGGTATGAGCGTAGCACCAAAGGTGCTTTTGACACCCTAATCAATTTATGCTAGTGCGACAGCCCCAAGGGTGCTTTTGGCACGCTCTAATCTTCATATTATAGACGGTTGGGGAAGAAAGTCAAGGTGCGGCAGGAATTTCAAAAACTCCTTGACATGTTTAAACAAGTATGGTATAACAAAGATATAAAATTTGTTTAAACAAGATTGAGTGCAAAAAATGTTTTTCAGGAGGTAGGATATGGGTAAGTATACGGAAGACGCCAAAGAATTGCTGCGTTATGTAGGCGGCAAAGAAAACATTGCAGCAGTATCCCACTGCATGACACGGATGCGGTTTGTGTTAAACGAGCCAAAGAAAGCGGACATTGGGAAAATCGAAGCAATGAAGGAAGTAAAAGGCAGTTTTACACAGACAGGGCAGTTCCAAGTTATCATTGGCAATACAGTTGCTGAGTTTTACAATGACTTTATTGCAGTGTCCGGCATTGAGGGGGTGTCAAAGGACGCGGTAAAACATGCGGCAAAAAAGAACCAGACTGTGCTCCAGCGGGTGGTTGCTGCCCTTGCGGAAATATTTGCGCCGCTGATTCCGGCCATTATTACAGGGGGCTTGATTCTGGGGTTCCGCAACTGCATTGACAGCCTGTACCTATTTGGGGGCGGGACGAAAACCCTGTGTGAAATCAGCCAGTTCTGGGCTGGGATTGACAGTTTCCTATGGCTGATAGGCGAGGCAGTCTTCCATATGCTGCCGGTAGGCATTTGCTGGTCGGTGACGAAAAAAATGGGCACGACCCAGATGCTTGGGATTGTGCTTGGGCTTACGCTGGTGTCAGGGCAGCTTTTAAACGCCTATGCTGTGGCCGGGACAGCAGCCGGGGATATCCCGGTTTGGGATTTTGGATTTTTTCCATCCGCATGATTGGCTATCAGGGGCAGGTCATCCCGGCGGTCCTTGCAGCGTTTACCCTGGTGTATCTGGAAAAATTTTTCCGTAAGGTTACGCCCCAGGTGGTTTCCATGATTGTTGTCCCGTTCTGCAGCCTGCTGCTGGCCGTGATGGCTGCCCACTTTGTGCTGGGGCCGGTGGGCTGGCGGATAGGTTCCGTGGTTTCTTCCGTGGTATATGCGGGGATTACAGGCTCTTTTAAAATTGTGTTCGGCGCAGTATTTGGGTTTGTGTACCCGCCTCTGGTAATTACTGGGCTCCACCATATGTCAAATGCCATTGACTTGCAGCTTATCTCGGACTATGAGGGGACAATGCTGTGGCCGATGATTGCCTTGTCCAATATTGCCCAGGGTTCTGCAGTACTTGCAATGGCGCTGCTCCAGAGGAAGGACGCAGAGGCCCAGGAAGTGAACGTGCCCTCCTGCGTTTCCTGTTACCTTGGGGTAACGGAACCTGCAATATTCGGCGTTAACTTAAAGCATGGGTTCCCATTTATCTGTGGGATGGTTGGGTCTGCCTGCGCGGCGGTGGTCTGCGTGGCAACCGGGACGACGGCAAATGCCATTGGCGTTGGCGGGCTGCCGGGCATCCTGTCTATCCAGACAGCCTATATGGGAAGCTTTGCCATCTGCATGGTGATTGCAGTGGCAGTATCCTTTGTCCTGACAGTCCTTGTTGGGAAAAAGAAGCTTTCTGGGGCGAAAGAGGGGGCAAATGCTGCCGGGATAACAGCAGCAGCCCAAATGGCAGGGGAAGGGGCAGGCACAGCCAGCCATTTAAAGGCTTTCCTGACTGGAACTGTAATGGAACTGAAGGAAGTAGGCGACGGCGTATTTTCCGAAGGGATTATGGGGGAGGGGATTGCGATTGCCCCTGAAAATGATACCTTGTATGCCCCAGCCGATGGGGTTGTAAGCGTCCTGATGGAGGATTCGAAACATGCCTGCGGGCTGACGCTGGCAAATGGCGCGGAATTGCTTTTGCATATCGGGATAGATACGGTGGATATGCAGGGGGACGGGTTCCAATACCTTGTGGCAGAAGGGCAGGAAGTAAAAGCAGGGACGCCATTGATCCGGTTTGACCGGGAAAAGATCAAGGCGGCAGGGCATCCGGACACAACGGTATGCATTGTCACGGAACCGGCCAATATCAAGAATATCCAGTTTGCGGCAGATATCCGGTGTGAAGCTGGAAAAACGGAAATAGCGTTTTTTGGACAAGGCGGCAGGGCAGAAAGAGTGGAAATGTGAAATGGGAGGGATGGACAGAACTATGGAAAATTTCAAGAAAAGCACTATTTACCAAATTTACCCAAAATCATTTTGTGACAGCAATGGGGACGGCATTGGGGATATCCCGGGCATCATCAGCAAGCTGGATTACATCAAAAGCATTGGCGTTGATTACATCTGGAGCACGCCGTTTTTCACATCCCCGTTAAAGGACAATGGATATGACGTGGCGGATTACCGGGAAATCAACCCCATTTTTGGCACAATGGGGGATGTGGAAGAATTGATTGCAGAAGCTGGGAAGCGCGGGATTGGGCTGATGCTTGATATGGTGTTTAACCATACTTCCACCCAGCATAAATGGTTCCAGAAAGCCCTTGGGGGCGATAGGGAATATCTGGATTACTATATTTTCAGGGACGGGGCGGAAGGCGCGCCGCCTACCAACTGGCAGTCCAAATTCGGCGGCAGCGCATGGGAATATGTGCCCGGCCTTGGGAAATGGTACCTGCACCTGTTTGACAGGACGCAGGCGGACCTAAACTGGGAAAACCCAAAAGTAAGGGAAGAATTAAAGGACGTCCTGCGGTTTTGGAAAAACAAGGGGGTGAAAGGGTTCCGCTTTGACGTGGTGAACCTGATTTCCAAACCAGAACTGTTTGAGGACGACATGCAGGGGGATGGAAGGCGTTTCTATACAGACGGCCCCCGCGTCCATGAATTTTTAAAGGAATTGGTAAGGGATTCCGGGATTGCGCCTATGGTGACCGTGGGGGAAATGTCCTCCACAAGCTTGGAAAACTGTGTCCGGTACTCGAACCCGGCGGAACGGGAGCTGTCCATGTGTTTCCATTTCCACCACCTGAAAGTAGATTACAAGGATGGGGAAAAATGGGAGCTGATGCCCCCGGATTATGGGAAACTGAAACGCCATTTTGAGGAATGGCAGACGGGGATGCAGCAGCAGGGGGGATGGAGCGCGCTGTTTTGGTGCAACCACGACCAGCCAAGGGCAGTTTCCCGGTTTGGGGATGACAAGGCTTACTGGAAGGAGTCTGCAAAAATGCTTGCCACCTGCATCCATATGATGCGGGGAACCCCATACATTTACCAGGGGGAGGAACTGGGGATGGCAAACCCGGCGTATAAGGAAATTTCAGATTACCGGGATGTGGAGAGCATTAATTATTATGGAATTATGCAGAAGGCTGGGAAAACACAGGAAGAAGCCCTGGAAACCCTCCGGCAGCGTTCCCGGGATAACGGCAGGACGCCTATGCAGTGGGATGCAGGGGAGTACGCGGGGTTTTCTGCCAGCAGGCCGTGGCTGGCAATTCCAGAAAACCATGCCTATATCAATGCAGAAGCAGAAGAACAGGATGCGGATTCGGTGCTGGCATATTATAGGAAATTAGTGGCGCTGCGGAAGGAATACCCGGTAATCCAGGAAGGCGCCATAGAGTTCCTGTACCGGGAAGTGCCCGGGCTTCTTGCATACCAAAGGCTGCTGGGGGAAGAAAGGCTTCTTGCCCTCAATAACCTGACAGGGGAACCAGTCAGGCTCCCGGAGCCTATTGGCTGCAGGGGCTTCCAAAGGCTGATTGGGAATTATGGGGAACCGGGGGAGCTGATAGGGGAATTAAGGGCCTATGAGAGCATTGTGCTGTGGAAGCCGTAAGACAAAGATCGTTAGAGCGTGTTTGGAAATGGTAGGAATAAATTTTCAAACACGGTTTAGGATTGCAGATAGACAAATTTGCTGTGCTGTGCTAGGATAAACATGCGGAAACTATAGTTTTAGCATAGCAGTGCAGGGGGTGCAGCATGGCAAGGACGGTAGGGATTGGGCATCAGGATTTTGAAACCCTGATTCTGAGCAACAATTTTTATATTGACAAAACCATACTGATAAAAGAATGGTGGGAGAGCGGGGATGTCGTAACTTTAATTACCCGTCCGCGCCGTTTTGGGAAAACCCTGAATATGAGCATGTTGGAGAAATTTTTTTCTTGCAGGTACGCTGGGCGGGGGGATTTATTTGAGGGGCTTGCTATTTGGGAAGAAAAAGCCTACAGGGACTTACAGGGAACCTTCCCAGTCATAAATATTTCTTTTGCAAATGCGAAGGAACGGAATTTCCAAGGGGCAAAACAGTCTATCAGCCAGATTTTGGAGGATATTTACAATAAGAATGTGTTTCTGTTAGAGGGGGATTTGCTGACGGAACATGAAAAATCTTATTTTCGGAGCGTAAGCCGTGGGATGGAGGAAACAACTGCAGTGTGGGCAATCCACAAAATGTCGGATTTCCTTTCGCGGTATTATGGGAAAAAAGTGGTTCTCTTTCTGGATGAATACGACACCCCTATGCAGGAAGCATATGCAGGGGGATACTGGGAGGAAATGGCAGGGTTTATCAGGAGCTTGTTAAATGCTTCTTTTAAAACCAACCCTTATCTGGAACGTGCCATGATGACAGGGATTACCAGAATTAGCAAGGAATCCATTTTTTCAGATTTAAATAATTTGGAAGTGGTTACTGCATCTTCTGGAAAATATGGGGCAGATTTTGGGTTTACGGAACAGGAAGTATTTGCGGCGTTGGAGGAGTTCGGGCTTTCTGGGCAGAAGCAGGAGGTAAAGGAATGGTACGATGGCTTTACCTTTGGGGAATGGAAAGATATTTACAACCCATGGTCCATTATTAATTTTCTTTCTGCTGGGGAATTAGCCCCATATTGGGCAAATACCAGCTCGAACCAACTGGCTGGGCAGTTAATCCGGGAGGGCAGCCAGGGGATTAAGCAGGAGTTTGAAAAATTATTGAATGGAGCTGCAATTACAACAGAACTGGACGAACAGATTGTGTATAGCCAGTTGGGGAGGGACGAACAGGCAATTTGGAGCCTGCTGCTGGCGGGCGGATACCTGAAGGTAAGCCATTATGAGGTTTTTACAGATGAATTTGGGAACTGGAGCCCACGGTATACATTGGAGCTTACGAATTTTGAAGTAAAGGTTATGTTCCGGAAAATGGTGCGCGGATGGTTTGTCCCTGCTGCAAGGGAATATAATGCATTGGTACAGGCGCTGCTTTTGGATGATGTAAAAGCTATGAATCTATATATGAATAAAGTGAGCGCTGAAATGTTCAGCTATTTTGATACCGGAAAAAAGCCGTCGGAAGACGAACCGGAACGCTTTTACCATGGCTTTGTCCTTGGGCTGATGGTAGAACTGTCAGACCGGTATATCATTACATCCAACCGGGAAAGCGGCTTTGGCAGGTATGATGTGATGCTGGAGCCAAGGAAACAGGAAGACGGCGCAATTATATTAGAGTTTAAAGTGCAGGATTTGGAGCGGGAAAAAACGCTTTCCGATACAGTAACAGCGGCGGTGGAGCAAATTCGTAAGAAGGATTATGCAGCGTCTTTATATGCAAAGGGAATCCCCAAGGAAAAAATACGGAATTATGGATTTGCCTTTTGTGGGAAAAAAGTGCTGGTTGGCAAAGGGAACGCATAAGAAAAACAGGAGGACAATATGGAATTTCGCCCATGCATTGACATACACAACGGAAAAGTAAAACAGATTGTCGGCGGCAGCCTGAAAGACGAAGGCAGCAAAGCGGCAGAAAATTTTGTATCAGGGCAGGACGCTGCATTTTTTGCAAGGCTGTACCAGGGCTATGGCATCCGGGGCGGCCACATCATCCTGCTAAACCCTGCAGGCAGCCAATGGTATGAAGCCACCAAAGCCCAGGCGCTGGGAGCCTTGGCAGCGTATTCCGGCGGGATGCAGGTAGGGGGCGGCATTTGCCCGGAAAATGCAGAAGAATTCCTGCAGGCAGGGGCAAGCCATGTAATTGTCACCTCTTATGTGTTCCGGGATGGGGCGATCCGGTTTGAGAACCTTGAAAAACTGCGGGAAACCGTTGGGAAAGAGCATATTGTGCTGGATTTAAGCTGCCGGAAGCGGGAGGGAAGCTATTATATTGTCACAGACCGCTGGCAGAAATTTACGGAAGAAAAAATTTCTGAAAAGCTGCTGGGGCAGCTCTCCGGGTACGCCGACGAATTTTTAATCCATGCGGTGGACGTAGAGGGCAAGGCCCAGGGGATAGAAACGGAGCTGGCAGGGCTTTTGGGGAACTGGGGGAAGATCCCGGTCACATATGCCGGGGGCGTAGGGAATTTTTCTGATTTGGATCAATTAAAGCGATTAGGGAAAAACCGCCTGAATGTAACCATTGGGAGCGCCTTGGACCTGTTTGGCGGGGATATGGCGTTTGAGGGGGTTTTGGAATACTGTAACGGCACAGGGAAGAAGGCAGGAACATGCCAATAGGAGGGACACAGATGAAATTCACAAAAATGCATGGAATTGGAAATGACTATGTTTATGTCAACTGCTGTAACGAACAGGTCGCACACCCGGAGGAGGTGGCAAAATTTGTCAGCGACAGGCACTTTGGGATAGGATCGGACGGCTTAATCCTGATAAAGCCATCCCGGACGGCAGACTTTGAAATGGCAATGTATAATGCGGACGGCTCCCGCGGGGAAATGTGCGGCAACGGCATCCGCTGCGTAGGGAAGTATGTCTATGATTATGGCCTTACCAATAAAACAAATGTTAAAATAGAAACGCTGGCAGGGACCAAAGACCTGGACTTAACCGTAGAAAACGGAAAAGTGTCCACGGTAACTGTCAATATGGGAGCCCCGGAGCTTTCCCCTGAAAAAATCCCAGTGGATGCCCAGGGGACGCAGGCCGTAAATATCCCGTTGGAGGTTGGGGGGCGCACATACCAGATGACATGCATTTCTATGGGAAACCCCCATTGCGTGATTTTTATGGAAAAAGACGTGCGGGAACTGGATTTGGAAAAAATCGGCCCATCCTTTGAGCGCCACCCAAGGTTCCCAAAACGCATCAATACAGAATTTGTAAACGTCCTTGGCAGGGATACGCTGCGCATGCGTGTCTGGGAGCGGGGCAGCGGGGAAACCCTGGCCTGCGGGACCGGTGCCTGCGCCACAGCCGTTGCTGCTGTCTTAAATGGGAAAACAGGCAAAGAGGTGACGGTGCAATTATTGGGCGGCGGCCTTTCCATCCGCTGGGAAGGCGGGGACGCACCCATTTATATGACAGGGCCAGCTGCTACTGTATTTGACGGCGAGGTTTTCCTCCCGCCAGAACTGATGGCATAAAAAATTTATAGATTAAAGAGGTGGATACCATGTTTAAAATCAATGAAAATTACCACAAGCTTCCCGGCAGCTACTTATTCAGCACTATTGCAAAAAAAGTTTCTGCCTTTACAGAAGCACACCCAGACAAGGAACTGATACGCCTAGGCATTGGGGATGTTACCCAGCCCTTAGCGCCAGCTGTGATTGCAGCCATGCACAAGGCCGTGGACGAAATGGGGGATGCAGGCACCTTCCGGGGGTATGCCCCGGATTTGGGGTATGCCTTCCTCCGGGACGCAATCGCGGAACATGATTACAAATTACGCGGGTGCGATATTTCCCCGGACGAAATCTTTGTGTCAGACGGTGCAAAAAGTGATTCTGCCAATATTCAGGAGATTTTTGGGCAGGAAAACAGGATTGCCGTCTGCGACCCGGTTTACCCCGTATATGTGGATTCCAATGTGATGGCGGGGCGGACGGGGGTCTACGACCCCAAGAAGGAAACCTGGAGCAATGTCATCTACATGCCCTGTACCATGGAAAATGGGTTTGTGCCGGAATTTCCCAGGGAAACCCCGGACATGATTTACCTGTGCCTGCCCAATAACCCAACTGGGACAACCATCACCAAAGCCCAGCTTCAGGAATGGGTGGATTATGCCAACAAAGTGGGGGCTGTCATTATTTATGACGGCGCTTATGAAGCCTATATATCAGAAGGGGATGTAGCCCATTCCATTTATGAATGTGAAGGGGCAAAGGCTTGCGCCATTGAATTGAAAAGCTTTTCCAAAAATGCAGGTTTTACCGGGGTGCGCCTTGGCTATACCGTAGTCCCCAAGGAACTGAAATGCGGGGAAGCATCCCTGCACCAGATGTGGGCAAGGCGCCATGGCACTAAGTTTAACGGTGCCCCGTATATTGTGCAGCGGGCAGGGGAAGCCACTTACAGCCCGGAGGGCAGGACCCAGCTCAAAGAGCAGGTTGCTTATTATATGAAAAATGCCGCTGCCATCAAAAACGGGCTGAAAGACGCGGGATATACGGTATTCGGCGGGGTAAACGCCCCTTATATCTGGCTGAAAACCCCGGGAAAAATGACTTCATGGGAATTTTTTGACTATCTGCTGGAGAACGCTAACGTAGTTGGGACCCCCGGTTCCGGGTTTGGCCCAAGCGGGGAAGGGTATTTCCGGCTGACTGCATTTGGGACGTATGAAAATACCCTTGCGGCGCTGGGGAGGATCCAGAAATTGTAAAAGGACAATGGGCAGGCTGATCCGCATGAAGAAAACCAATTATGTGCAGACGATGAAAGGGAACTGGCTGAGACAGGACGGAGTGTAGACGCCAAGCCCCTTATGAGTGAGGGGCTTGGGGAGTTGAAGTGGGCTTGTTATGCAATACTGGCCCAGAGGATGAAAATAATTTTATAAATCCCAGCAGGGAAAAGAAGCACAGCAGGAAATAGAACAGGCATCCAGACAAGTTTTGGAAATACCCATGCAGGATAGGGTAATCCCGGAACTGGAATAGGGCGGAAACCTGCGTGGCCATGGAATCCCGTAAGTTGCCCCATCCTTCCAAATCAGACCATTTTCCGGGCAGCGCCCATATGGGGAACGGCCCTGCAGAAGAAAATACTTCTAATTTCAAATAGCATACCCATATCAGCAGGCAGGGGATGCGGGCTTTTTTTGCCTGTGCAGGCAGCAGGGCCAAGAAGCCAAACGGGCAGAGGGAAACTGCCAGGCAGGCCGCCCATTTTAACAGGGCTATGTCAATCGCAGCGTCACAGCCTGCAAATAAATACTCTGTTTTGCGGAAGCTGAGGGAATCCTTTCCCTGCACCAGTGAGATGGCGAGGGATGTTTCTGTGCCCTGTGCCTCTTTGTTTTGCAGAACGGTGCGTTTGCCCAGAAAGAGGATGGGCATTTCACAGGGGACAGCCTGAAGGATGGCATAGGCGGTTCCCTGATATATTACTTTTTTCCCTATGGCATGTTCGGAACCAAAGAGTGCGCAGGCTAATTTTGTGGAAATTATGCAGGTGGGCTCTTTAGTGCTGTGGGAGGTGTTTTGGGCAGCAGTTTTGGAGTTATCTTCCGTATTGGAAGGCTCCCCAGAGTTAAGGGATGGTTGTTCCAACGTATTTTTGCTGTGGCTGCTGCCGGTATCGGGCAATTCCGTTTCGCCAAGGAGGACGCCCAGCCTTCCGCCTTCTAGCTGCACAGCATACCCGGAGGAACTATGGGAAAGCCCTTCTGCCTGCAGGCCCTGCGCTTTGCAGGCCAGCCACGTTTCACAGCGAAGCCCCTGGGACTGGCACTCTTTTGCCAGCCCTTCCGCTGCCAGGGGATTCTGGTGGAACAGGAAGGCGGAATTTTCCTCTGTGTTTTCTAATCCTTTCAGGCAGATGTGGAACTTTACATAACAGCTTAGGAATAGGGCAGCAGATACGGCAAGGCCTAAATACAGCCGCCAGTTCCGCGCCTTTGGGTTCCTGGTTTTTGGGTTCAGTGTTCCGTTACTCGTATGCGTTCACCTTCCTTTATGGTTTTGCTTGCATTTGTAATAATGCGGTCTGAGGAGGAGAGGTTCCCTTCCACTGCGGCGTAAGCGCTGTTTTTTTCCAATATGGTAATGGGCACATATTCTGCTGTTGCCTGAAGCCCTAAAATTGTAGGATTTTCCGTAACCTTGATGGCAAAATCCCCATGTTCCCCGCTGTAAAGGGCAGAAAGGGGGATGCAGCAAGGATATCTCTGGCTTTTCTTTGTAACGTCCAAACTGGCAGCCCCGGGCGTGATATCCCCATAAGCATCCAAGGCGGCTGTGACCTGGCAGGTTCCGTCAGGTTCCTGTGAAATCCCGGTGACTGCCACTCCCTCCAAAACGCTGGCATGGCCTGCGGCTGTGAGGGTGCCTGTGGCGCCTTCCTCAATGGGAAATTCCCCGCTGCCTTCCAAAATTCCCTCAAACTGCAGCGGCTGGCTGAAATCCGCAAGGAGCACGGCAGGTTCCCCGGAAGTGGCGCTCCCAATGGAAATATTGCATGATAAGACCTGCCCATTGTATTTGGAATAGACGTTTCCGCCTGCTTCGCTGAGGGATTTTAATTCCTGCAGTGTGCGCGCTGCATTTGACTGCTCCAATTGGAGCAGGGAGGAAGAACTGTCTGCTGCTTCCGGAAGGCTTGCATCCTCAAGCTGCCGTGCAGCAGTTTTTAGGGATTCCTTTCTGGCGGCGACGGCTTCTTCGTATTGCTTTTCTTTTTCAAGGCAGGCCTGCGCCAATTCTTCCCGTTTTTGGAGCCATGCGTTCAGGGGGTTTTCTTCTTCTGCCATTGGGGCTGTGCTGGCTCCGCTTGTTTCGGGAGCGCCCTGTTCCGGGGCGTCTGTCCCGGTATCTTCCAAAGTGATGCTTTCCTGTGGTTTTTGGCTGTCGTGGAGGGACAGCGCGTCCTTCGCCTGTTCCAGTTCCCGGCAGGCAGCATCCACTGCGGCATTTGAGGAATTGGAAATATCCTGGTAGTCCTCTTTTGCCCGCCGGAGAGCCATAATGTGCTGGCTGGCCTGTGCCTGCCTTGTTTGTTCCAAGTCTTTGATTTGTATGGAAAGCTTCTGGGATTCCTGCTCTGCCTGCTGGATTTTTTCCTCCAAATCCGTTTTGTCAATGGAAAAGAGCAGGTCCCCTTCTTTTACCATATCGTTTGGTTTTATTTCCACATGGGCAACCCGCAAGTTTTCTATACAGTAAATGGCGCGGCTTTCCGTTGCAGAAATGCGTCCTTCAATTTCCGTAGGGTATTCCAGCTTCATGCTTTCCGGGGATGCAGTAGTTACCTGCGGCACCAGAAAGGAATCTGCAGCCCGGGAGAGGAGCGACATGGCAGCCATCCCAATGAAAAACATAAGGACCACACGGCAGTTTTGGAATTTGATAATTGGGATATGCTTTAATTTCATAATAATAATCACCTCACAATTGTCCCGATCCCTTTTTGCAGTTCCTTCCGCCCTGCTGCCGTAATCAGGCAGGCCGGTACAAGCACGAAAAAGGAAAATACGGATACATACTGCACATTTCCTTTCCAAACCTCCGGCAGGCAGATGGAGAAAGGCCAAAGGGATGGGGTTTTCAGAAAGAGCATCGGCTGCTCTAACAGGTTCCAGTACTCAATGATGCCAAGCAGCGCCGCAGCCTTGATACCCGGCAGGGCAAGGGGGACGCCCATGTGCCAGAACAGGCCAAAGCGGCTGCTGCTGTCCAAGGAATATGCTTCAAAAATCTCCTCTGGTATCCCCAGGAAGTACCGGTAAACCAGAAATACCGGGAAAGTGGAAAACACGGCGGGAAGCACAACGGCCCCGTGGCTGTCCATCAGCCCAAACCGGTCAATGACGATGTAATTGGGCAGCATGGTAACCTGGAAGGGCAGCAGCATTAAAATGGTATAAAGGTAAAACAGAAGGCTGCTTGCTTTCCCATGCCATCTGGAAAACCCCCAGGCGGCGGGGACGGAAACCAATAACTGCCCGGCCACAATGGATGCGGTAAGCTTAACAGACTGGAAGAAAACGGCGTAAAATTCCGGGGTGTCCAACAGCATTTCCAGCCAGCCCTGCAAGGTGGGGAAGGCAGGCAGCAGGGGGAAACAGGAGGTTCCCTGTTCCCTGAAAACGCCTGTTAAGGATACTGCCAGCTCCCTGTTTCCTGTGATGGAGCCAACCAGCAGCAGGAAGGCGGGGAAGCAGGAAAGGGCGCACAGCAGGATGGCAAAACAGGAACAAAGTTTCTTAAGAACTGAGCGTGCCAATATTTCCACCTCCTTTTTTGCGGAACGGGTATACCAAGGCTGCAAATATGCATGCAATGGCGACGGCAGCCGCGGACATTTTTTCTATGGACATGTCCCGGAACCAATTGTGGAACATGTGCTGCACCATGTAAATGCTTTTGTCGGGGTATTCCCCAGCCAGCAGGTAGCTTTCCCGGTAGGACTTAAACACCCCGGTTAAGGCAAGGACCCATACGGCGCCTGCCATAGGCCGGAGCCCGGGCAGCGTCACATAACGGAATTTGGCAAGCGCCCCCGCCCCGTCAAGGGATGCGGCTTCGTAAAGGCTCTTTGGGATGCCGGAAAGCCCTGTCAGCCACAGCACTACATAATATCCCATGTTTTTCCAGAGGAAAGTGGCGGACAGCACCCAAAATGCACAGGAGGAATCCAGCCAGCTAACCGAAAGGTGCAGGGCGCTGTTTATAATCCCGTGCCTGGAAAACAGCATTTTCCAGACAAAAACCAAGGATGCGGCCGGGATTGCCATAGGCAGCAGGCAGACGTCCTTATAATGCTTTAGGAACCCAAAATGTACGAGGTTTGCCAAAAGCAGGGACAGCGCCAGCAGCAGCGGGACGCATACGGCAAGGAATTTTAAGGTATTTCCCATGGCCAGCCGGAAGGCCTCATTTTCCAGGACAGTCCGGTAGTTTGAAAGCCCCGTGAACTGGCTGCCCGTCAGGCTGGTAAAAGACCTGCGCACCACATCCCCAAAAGGGAGGAATACGAAAATGGAAACCCCGCACAGGCTGGGCAGCAGGAAAAAGAAGTTTTTCCAGCTATCTTGGAATTGTCTGGCTTGTTTTCGCGGCGTCTGCTTTTTGGTATCCACAGGTATCTCCTTTCTGTTTTTAGGATGTCATTCTTTAAGGTACAATTCCAGCTTCTGGACCACCTCGTCCACAGCCCCATCTAAAGATTTCCCGCCGGACAGGTAGGAAGCCCCGCCATCCAGGACCGTGCGGATGATTACCAAGTCGTCCATGGCAGGGGTAGTAAGCCCTGACACTGCCTGCTCCAGTTTTCCAAACTCCTCCTGCGCAGGCCAGCGGTAGGAACCCCCAAGCTTTTGGAACATGTCTGCATAGTGCTGGACCTGTTCCGGGGAAGGCTCTTTTACCATAGATTCCCACACGGCCTTGTTGACTGGAAATTGGGTATAAGCAGGCAGGGAGCCGTCAATTAACATTGCCTGCCCCTTTTCGCTTAGGGCAAACTCCAGAAATTCACGGGCAAGGGCGGACTGCCCGGATTTACTGTTTATCCCTGCGGCCAGGGCGGTAAACACATGTTCCGGGAAAGGCCGGGCTGCCAGCTTCTGCCCTGGGATGTGGCCGGAAACTGCAGTAAATTCCAGGGCTGACCGAAGGTATCCTACGCTTGCTGATATATTTCCATATACAATGTCCCAGACGTCAAGGAACGGTGTGAAAAATGCATAGGAAGCAGCCTGCCCATCATCTGCTGTCTGGAAAGGCGTCAGGTAATGATAGCTTGCTTCTGCAGCATTTGCGGAATCCTCCAGTTCTTTAGCCAAGGAAAAAAATTCTTTGACAGCCTCCTTGGAAACTGTTCCGTCCTCTGTCAGGATTTCCTGCCAAAAGGTGGTGAACAGGTAGGGGAGGAAGTTATAAGCCCCAAGGGACGGCAGGCCGTCTGTGTTTTTCGCCAGTTCTGCCAAACCTTCCAGTGAATGGATGTTTGCAATCTGGCTTTCCTCCCCTGCCAGCGCCGGGATGGAAAATGCGATTGGCGCTACGTATTGCCCGTCCTTGGTTCCATATGCGGAAAACAGGTTTTCAAATACCGTCCCTTCCTGGCATGGGCCAAGGCTGCTGATATCTGCAAGGATGCCTTTCCCTGCATAGGATTTCCAGGGAAGGCCGTTTAAAAAGAGGAGGTCTGGCCCATTCCCTGCCATAATTTCAGTATTTAGGATGTTGATTGCGTCGGATTCGCTTTTTGCGTTGGAGCCGTCCATCCCAGTTTCATATGTAACAAGCACGTCGGGGTGGCTGGCCTGGAAATTCGAAACCAGCTTTTTGACAATGTCGTCGCTGTCCAGGGAATAAATTTTCAGTTCCTGCCCCGGCTGGGTAGCCAGCGTAGCGTCATAACTATACCGCATCAGCTCCAGGCTTTGGGAAGCGTCATTTTTCAGGAAAAGCAGGAAGGTTTTTTCATCGGCAGAGCAGAAGTATGCCATGGTCTTGCTGATGTCGGAAAAACTGGACAGCCTGCCGTCCACCAAAAGCTCTGTCAGGGCCATGGCGTCGTCAGCGCCGTAAATTCCAGTTTCCTGGCAGTAAAATATTTTCTTTTCCTCCATATCCATGTCCATCAGGCGGAAATAGACGTTTCCGGAAGGGGATGTAATTTCGGATAAGGTTTCCCCGGATGCTTTGTCCAGAATTTGGAATCTCCCATCGTATTCGCTTAGGCAGAGGGTGTCCCCGTACATTTGGATTTCGCCGAACTGGATCTCCCGCTCCCAATTGGCAGCGCCAGTGTCTGGGTTAAAGCTGAAAATTTGGAAATGATTTTCTTCCCCCAGCCGGTAGTTCAGGATCCCGTAAAGGCTCCCGTCTTCCCCGCAGGCCATGGAAGTAAGGCCATAGCCCCCATTTAAGTATTCTTCCTTTGGTTCCGGCAGCGCCAGGGAGAGCTGGCTGGCCTGCCATCCGCTTTCGGTTTCTGCCAGCCGGAAGTAAACGTAGCTGCCTGCTGCATGTTTTTCATCGATCGGGTCATCAGACATTTTCCCGGCAGATACAAAGACAGCCCCTTCCGGTGCAAAGCAGGCGGATACTGCCCGGTAGCCTTCCGGCATCCATGAGGTGTCCCATGGCTCCTGTTCCCAGGTGGCGCCGCCGTCCGTGCTTTTGCAGCAGGTAAAATCTCCTGGTTCCTGTTCAGACAGTACCCGCAGGGCGCCGTCCCTTTTTTCAATGTCAAAGATATGTTTGGCGGGGACTGGGAAAGGGACTGGGGTTTCCCGGTACCTGCCCATGGCGGTTTCTTCCCGGCTGCCATTTTGTGCAGCGGGCGCGCCCTGGCCGCCGTCTTCCTTCTGCCCGGGGGAGGAACATGCTGCTTGGGATAAGGACAGCAGCAGTAAAATCCCGGTAAGCAATAGTGGGAAAAATTTTTTCATGTAGGTATCTCCTTTCTGTGCGGTACGCGCCGGAAGCCTGCAGGGAAGGCGTCCATAAGGATTCCCTGCCCCTGCCCTGCAGTGTTTTTCTGGCAGCGACCTTTCTGGAAAATACCTTACCATGGGAGGGCGGAAAAGTCCTCTAAAATTTCTCTAAGGCAGCGCCCGTTTTTTAGAGGACTTTTAGAGAACCCCTGTGTTATAATTATCAAAAACCCATTACTTGGAGGACATCATGAGAATACTGCTGATTGAGGATGATACAAGCTTAACGGAAATTTTGCGCTATGGGCTGGAGGAAGAAGGTTTTACAGTAGATATCTGCCACGATGGGACGGAAGGGCTTCTTCTTGCCCTGCAGGAGGCCCACGATATGGTACTGCTGGACCGGATGCTGCCGGGCCTGTCCGGCGAAGGCGTATTGATGCGTATGCGCCGGGAAGGGGTGAAAACCCCTGTTATTTTTCTCACGGCCCTGGGGGAGCCTATGGAAAAAATTAATGGGCTGGACTTAGGGGCGGACGATTATCTGGTAAAGCCCTTTGACATTGGCGAGCTGCTTGCCCGCATCCGCAGTGTCATGCGCCGTGCGTCCGGGCAGGCTTCCCTGTCCCTGCTGGCGTTTGGGGATATCAGTTTTTCGGAAAAAGAATCCAAATTAATCCATCAGGGGCAAAGCTACCTGCTGCCGAAGCGGGAAGGGGAGCTGCTGGCTTATTTTTTAAGGAATCCGCAGCAGGTCCTGACACGGCTCCAAATTATTGGGAACGTGTGGGGCCCGGGAGCGGAAATTGAGGATGGGAATTTAGATAATTACATTTACCTCCTGCGGAAAAAAATAAAAAGACTCCCGACAAACGTGGAAATTGTAACTGTCCACCGCCAGGGTTATTGCCTTACGGAAAAGCAGGTGGTCTGACATGTTCCGGAACATTAAAATCAAGCTTTCTTTCCTTTGCTGTTTTATAACGGCTCTCCTGGCCTTTGCCCTGGTGCTTTGCTGCCTGCGGATTGCGGAAAAAAGCATGTACGGGCAGGAAGAAGCCCTTTTTTTCCGGAAAGCGGACGATATTTCTTATGAACTGCACAAGGGGGAACCTGTCAGCATCAATTGGTACATGCGGCATGTCGGCCAAAATATCCTGTATCTGGAAATAAACGGCGTCCCTTCCTCCCTTTCCCGTGTAGCCTTGGAAGGGCGGGGGCAGGAAGTGGTGGAAGAAGTAAAAGCTTATATCAAAGAAAAAAATATTTCCCCAATTTCCGGGGGACATGTTTCTGAAATGGCATACTTTCCTTATAAAACCCAAAAGCCGGGATACCTGGTGCTGTATGGGGCGGTTTCGGGGCGGGAGCCATGCATTACGTACCTCTATCTGTACAGCCTGGAGCCATTTTCCCGCAATGTGGAAGTGCAGCGCATTTGGTTTCTGGGGGCTTGGCTGTGCGCTATGCCGGCAGCTTACCTGTTTTCCTACCGGTTTACTTCCCATGCGCTGCGCCCAGTGGTCCAGAACCATGAAAAACAGAAGAATTTCATCGCCTTTGCTTCCCATGAGCTGCGTTCCCCGCTGGCAGTATTTAAAACAGGCCTTTCCGTCCTGAAACGGGGGGCTGCGCCGGAAAAGCAGGAACGCATTTTCTCCCTGATGGACAATGAAATGGCCCAGATGGAGCGGCTGGTGCAGGACCTTTTGTGCTTGGCAAAAGCAGAACAGGCGGAACTGGGGTTTTCCTTTGCCCCTGTGGACCTGGCGGCGCTGGCGGAACAGGTATATGGGGCTTATCTTGGGATGGCAGGGCAGAAGGGGATTTCCCTGTCGTTTGTTAAGGAGGAGGGCTGCAGCTATAGCTGCTTCTGCGACGCACAGAGGGTGGAGCAGGTCCTTGTGGTTCTGCTGGACAACGCCTTCTGCTATACCCCGTCCGGGCAGGAGGTTTCCCTGCGCCTGTCCCGGCAGCGGGGAAAAGCCGTTTTACAGGTGGCTGACACAGGGAAAGGCATCCCGGAAGGGGAGAAGGGGAAAATATTCGACAAATTTTATCAGGCAGACGGGGCACATAGCAAGAAAGGGCACTTTGGGCTTGGCCTGTCTATTGCAAAGGAAATCTGTAAGGGGCACGGAGGGCAGATTTCAGTCAGCGATACCAAGGGAGGGGGAAGCACGTTTACCGTAAAATTGCCCTTGAAGCGCGGTTTGTGTTAATTCTGAAAAGTGCTTTACCCCAATAAATACCCCTAATATCACTCAGCAGCAGCTGGAAGAATTTACAACCGGCTTTGTTCAAAGACTGCCAAAGTACATGCAAAAAGCATTGGAGAGAGGTTCCATAGCTGCCTGATTACTATTTTGTGAGTTAAAGTATTGATTTTTCAAAGTGCAAATCCCATTTTAAATGTTGGAAGTTTGAGTAGTATATACATACAGCCTGCTGATTCCAGATTTAAGATTACCCGCCGAAGAAGAACAGCCGATAGGCATATGGGGGTGAGCGAGTGCCAGTGGCACTCAAGCTGCGAACCGACCGAGCCGACAGGCGAGAAAGCGGCATCTGGACTATCTGAAGCAGTACCGCAAAGTTACATACACCAATCTGCTCACAAGCGGCAGGCTCAATTCTTACCTTGCCGACATTGACAGGCAGGCGCAGGAACGCTTTGAAAGGCTCATAGAGG